>Ga0163161_10000731_pt1 | contig 25846 bp, 24 predicted proteins | sample S45metaG_FD_129847 | JGI IMG/M metagenome (GOLD analysis project Ga0163161, IMG submission 129847) | Switchgrass rhizosphere microbial communities from Kellogg Biological Station, Michigan, USA - S4-5 metaG | ecosystem: Host-associated > Plants > Roots > Rhizosphere > Soil | place: USA... | reverse complement strand
TGATGATGGTCGTATCAAAGGCTAATCCTCTTGCCAGGCTCAGCAAGATCACGCTGAAAGAACTGGCACGGACTGACCTGATCTTACAGGGCAGCGGTTTCAACTCCCGGGATATGCTCACGGAGATTTTTAAAAAGAATAAAGTGTCGCCCAATATTAAACTGGAAATGAATGATGTACATTCCCTTCTTTCTATGGTAGAAGCAGGTAACTGGGTAACGATCATCAATGAAAAAGCAATCACCAACTGGGACGGATTGGTTGCCATACCAATTTCAGGAAAAGAACTGTACAGGCAAGCCTCCATTTTGTGGCAGCAGGGCGTTTACAGAAAAAGGTCTGCTGTATTGTTTATGGAAGAACTGATGAAGGTAATCTAAAACTGATTTAGTGCTGAAGGGATAACCTGTACTGGAATATATCCTCAATCGATACCACTACCGTGTCCTGCTCCTCGGCAAAAACAGCAATTTCAGGCAATCGTGCCATTGTTCCGTCTTCGTTGGTCAGTTCACACAATACCGCAACAGGTTTTAGGCCCGCCAGCACCATCAGGTCGATACTTCCCTCAGTATGGCCACGCCTGCCAAAAACACCGTCAGCATTTGCCCTTAAAGGAAAAACGTGCCCAGGTCTGGACAGTTGTTCCGGTTTGGCATGATCAGCAACAGCAGTCCTGATGGTATGGACCCTGTCAGCCGCAGAAACCCCCGTGGTTACGCCTTCTTTCGCTTCAATGGTAACAGTAAACGGGGTATGGTATTTACTGGTGTTCACATGCACCATCGGTGGCAGCTCCAGCAGGTCTGCCCTTTCGGGAGTAAGGCATAAACACACAATCCCGCTGCAGGTACGGATCATTAAAGCCATATCCTGATTGGTCATTGTTGCTGCCGGAAAAATCAGGTCACCTTCATTCTCGCGGCTCTCATCATCAACAACAAGTACCCCTTTCCCCTGCTTGAGGCAGTACAGCGCATTTTCAACTCTCTCTTTAAAATCTTTTCCGAAACGCGACAGCTCATTCTGGTCTTCCATACTTTACATCTTGTATTTGATGCTGCAAAGGTGTACAAATAACAGCTCAATTCAAATTCAATCCGAAAATTGATTGATCAGGCCAGTTTCAGGCTGATATAAAAAGTGGTGCCCACTCCGGGAATACTATCTACCCATATCTTGCCCCGCTGCAGCAGGATAAACTCTTTACACAATACCAAGCCCAGTCCTACACCTTTCTCATTATTTGTGCCATAGGTACTTTCAGACTGTAATGAGAAAATACTTTGCTCATTCGTTTTAGCTATGCCAACACCATTATCCTGCACACTGATCCGGCATTCCTTTGCATGAACTTCCGAAGAAATCCTGATCTCCCCGCCAAAGGGCGTAAACTTTATCGCATTATTTACAAGGTTACGGATAACCAGCTCCAGCATATCGTGATCGGCCATTACTTTTACACCTTTGGGAATCATGTTATTAACAACAATGCTCTTCTCCCCTGCCAGACTTGCCTGTAATAAAATGGTAGACTCCAGGGTTTCATGCAGGTCAAGGTTATTCAGTTTGACCATTACCCCGTCCATTTGCGTCTTGCTCCAGGAAAGCAGGTTAATCAGCATCTGACGTGTATAACGTGTTTCGCGAAGCAGGCTGGAATGGATCATCTTCTTCTCTGTTTCATCCAAATGCTCTTCCAGTGACAGCTCGAGAAAGTTTTGTATGGAATTGAGAGGTGAGCGAAGGTCGTGCGCGAGGATAGAGAACAGCTTATTTTTTGACTGATTAGACAATTCCAGCAGTTCTGCGCGGTTTTCTGCCAGGGTCTTTTCCCTGTTATGGCTGTTGATAATACTGGTAATGATAAAATACACAATCAGCAGCGTGAAGAAATACACATAGGCGAAATCCAGAGACCGCGCAAACCCATCCCTGTGCTTTAAAGGTACGGCCTCAGGATGCTGGTACTGATAGGTAATCAGTAAAACAGCCACAATAATATTGATAGCTACCCACAAAAAACGCTGACTGACGGGCACAATACTCATGACCAGAAAAAAAAACAGCATGTATATCACTAAACTGGGGCCATTTATACCGGAATTATTCAGAAAAAATATAATGAAGACAATGTTACCAAGAACACAAAAAACGAAGACGGCAAGGCTGTGCTGATACTTAAACTTGGAAAGATAATAGAGACCGCATGCCGCAAATACAGAAGGAACCAGTAACAAACAGAGTTCATATAAGCCGATATAGTAGTTAAAAAATATACTACAACTGAAAAGAATAATAGTGAATATACAGGTGATATGAAAGATTCTTGCTTCGAGGGTATGAGTTTCAGGACTGCCGGTCAGCATTGTCCAGTTAGATTTTATTCTATCGTTTGTGATCATAAGGGGCGTTCGCAACAGGCTTTATAACAAATTAATAAGGAAATGACACGTATATATGTTAATCAATTAACAAAAATTATATAATAATACGAAATTTTATATAAACATATGAAGTAAATAGTGACTTCTATCACCTTTTAAGGTTTCTGCCGTCATTTTAGTCCTGCGTTATACCAGCCAATTTTGGGTATAAAAAAAACAGGATGAAAGAGCAGATAAACCTATCCATTGACACGCAATGTTATCACTGTGGAGAGAGCCTACCATTGATCCCATTTTCTTCAGAAGACAAGCAATTCTGCTGTGCGGGATGTAAGGGCGTGTACCTGATCCTGTCCAGTCACCAGCTCAGCAGCTACTATGTATATAACGCTGTTCCCGGTGCTTCACAAAAGAAAGAGACGGCGCATTTCGACTATCTTGATGAACCGGCTATTGCCGCAGAACTGGTAGATTATACTGATGACCATACTACTGTCCTGACGCTTTATATTCCTGCTATTCATTGCAGTTCCTGCATCTGGCTGCTGGAAAACCTGTATAAAATTAAACCCGCGATATCCAGCTCACGTATCGATTTCCCCAAAAAACAGGTTACGATCACCTTTAAAAACCAGCAGATATCACTGCGAAACGTGGTAGAACTGCTGGCATCAGTAGGCTACGAACCTCTGATCAGCCTGCAGGATATGGTAAAAAAGCAGCAGTCTGACCATTCAGAGCGAAACCTTGTCACTAAAATTGCAGTGGCCGGTTTTTGCTTTGCGAATGTGATGATGCTCAGCTTCCCTGATTATTTTGGCTTCGCTGCTTTTGAGCAAAACTTTAAGTCATTTTTTAACTGGATCAACCTTGCGCTGGGCATCCCTGTACTGCTGTACAGCGCGCGCGACTATTTCATATCAGCATGGACTAATCTTAAAAATGGGATACTGAACCTGGATTTCCCGCTTGCACTGGGGATTGCAGTGATGTTTGTCCGCTCGGCTATCGAAATCATTACCCAAACAGGGGCAGGTTTTATAGATACCCTTTGCTCGCTGGTATTTTTTATTCTGATCGGCAAATGGATGCAGCAGCGCACCTACCACTACCTCTCATTTGAACGTGATTACCGTTCATATTTTCCGGTAGCGGTTACCTGTATAGCTAATGGAAAAGAACAGCCCATTCCACTGAACGAACTGAAAACAGGCGACCGCATCCTGATCCGCAGCAATGAGATTATTCCTGCCGATGCGATCCTGCTCAAAGGGGAAGCGAAACTGGACTTCAGTTTTGTCACCGGTGAATCGCTCCCGGTAGAGAAAGTGCTGGGCGAGGTGATCTATGCCGGCGGAAGGCAGCTGATGGGCGCCATTGAACTGGAAGTTGTTAAGCCTGTTTCGCAGAGCTACCTCACCAAATTATGGAACAATGAAACCTTTGCAGGAGAAAAAGACCCCATTCAAACCTTTAGCAATACTGCCAGTAAATACTTCAGTATCGCACTGCTGCTGGTCGCCATTGCAGCCGGACTGTTCTGGATCAATACCGATCTCAACAAAGCCGCAGCAGCTTTTACCGCCGTACTGATCATTGCCTGCCCCTGTGCACTGGCGCTCAGTTCTCCCTTTACCCTGGCCGCTGTGCTGAGCATATTCGATCAAAACAAATTTTATTTAAAAAGCACTGCTGTCATCGAAGAGCTTGCCAGGATCAGTACGATCGTTTTTGATAAAACCGGCACCATCACTAATCCTGCTGCCAATGGATTTGCATTTAGCGGATCACTCCGTCCGGAAGACAAACAACTGCTGAGCGACCTTGCCAGAAATTCTGGCCATCCGCTCAGCAGGGAACTGGTAAAATGGCTGGGTATGGCGGCCGTATATCCCGTTAATCAATACAGGGAACAAGTGGGCCGTGGCCTTAGCGGTACGGTTAACGGGCATGAACTAAAAATAGGCAGCGCTGCGTTTTTAGGCATCAGTGCAAAAGATAAGGGAAGCGTGGTGCACGTCCTGATAGATAACGCTTACTGCGGTTGTTTCCGCTCTGAGCAGCGCTGGAGGACAGGCTTCAAACAGCTCGCCCTTAAACTGGGACAAGATAAAGACCTCCACCTGCTTTCAGGAGACCAGGACCATGACCGGGGCTTACTTACCCCATTTTTTCAGCGGATGCAGCAGCTGCATTTCAAACAGAGCCCCCAAAACAAACTGGATTATATCACAGGCCTGCAACGTACAGGTAAGAAGGTGATGATGCTCGGAGACGGCTTAAATGATGCAGGCGCATTAAGACAAAGCAATCTCGGGGTAGCCGTTACTGATGACATCAACAATTTCTCACCGGGCTGTGATGCTATTCTGGACGGAAATGCGTTTGAGAAGCTCCCTCAGTTTATCCGTCAGGCAAAAGATGCCGTAAAAGTCATCCATATGAGTTTCGTGATTTCCATCCTCTACAATGTAGCTGGTTTATTTTTCGCCGTACAGGGCTTGCTTTCACCGCTGATAGCCGCTATCCTGATGCCCTTAAGCACTGTCACCATCATTCTTTTTACTACACTCAGCGCGAGGTACTATGCCCGCAAAAACAAACTGTTATGAACATGATTTATCCTTTGCTCGGGCTCAGTATCGTACTGGCCATCCTCTTTCTGATGGCTTTTCTATGGGCCAACAAAACCGGACAGAATGACGATATGTACACCCCTTCTGTAAGGATGCTCTTTGATGACCAGCCCCAGCCTCCTGCCGAAGAACAAAGTGACGAAGATCATATTCAAACATAATTGACGTCATACCCCCGCCAATGCGCAAGACATAATTTTACCCACATCATCATCACACGTTTTTATCATGACCGAAAAGTTTTACTACGACAACAAAACCGTCAGGAATTTCGCCATCGCCACAGTTGTATGGGGCATCGTTGGAATGACGGTAGGGCTGCTGGTTGCTATGCAGCTCTTTAAACCCGCCATGAACTTAGGGACACAGTACACCACATTTGGGCGCATCAGACCGCTGCACACCAATGCGGTGATCTTTGCCTTTGTGGGCAACGCCATCTTTATGGGGGTTTATTACTCCCTGCAGCGCCTGCTCAAAGCCAGAATGTTCAGCGACATCCTCAGCAACATACATTTCTGGGGATGGCAGCTCATCATTGTTGCTACAGCCATCACCCTTCCCCTGGGCCTCACCACTTCGCATGAATATGCAGAGATGGAATGGCCTATAGATATCGGCATCACGCTGATCTGGGTTGTGTTTGGTATCAACATGTTTGGTACGATCTTTAAAAGGCGCGAAAAACATATGTATGTGGCCATATGGTTCTATATTGCTACTTTCATTACCGTAGCGGTGCTGCATATCGTCAACTCTGTAGAACTTCCCATTTCCTGGTTTAAAAGTTATTATGTGTATGCAGGTGTACAGGATGCACTGGTACAATGGTGGTACGGGCACAATGCCGTTGCATTTTTCCTCACTACCCCTTACCTGGGCATGATGTATTATTACCTGCCTAAAATGGCAAACCGACCGGTGTATTCTTATAAACTAAGTATCCTTCACTTCTGGTCGCTCATCTTTATCTATATCTGGGCAGGGCCGCACCACCTGCTGTATACCTCCTTGCCTGCATGGGTACAGTCGCTGAGCACTGTCTTTTCTGTGATGCTGATCGCACCAAGCTGGGGCGGGATGATCAATGGCTTGCTTACCCTGCGCGGCGCATGGGACAAGGTAAGGGAAGATCCGCGCCTGAAATTTATGGTGGTGGGGATCACCTGTTATGGGATGGCAACTTTTGAGGGTCCAATGCTTGCCTTGAAACAGATCAATGCCATCGCACATTATACCGACTGGATCGTAGCGCACGTACACGTAGGTGCCCTGGGATGGAATGGTTTCTTAACCTTCGCCATATTGTACTGGATCATTCCAAGAATTTATAACACTACCTTATATTCCGTAAAACTGGCTTCATTCCATTTCTGGATCGGTACGCTGGGAATTATATTTTATGCAGTACCGCTTTACTTCGCCGGTTTTACACAGGGACTGATGTGGAAAGAGTTTACGCCCGAAGGACTGCTGAAATATCCCAACTTCCTGGAAACCCTGTTACAGATTATACCCATGTACATGATGCGTGCACTGGGCGGTGCACTGTACCTTACCGGAGTAATCGTAATGACGTATAACCTCATCAAAACTATGGCCGCAGGCAGCCTGGTGGCCAACGAGGCAGCCGAAGCCGCTCCCCTGCCAGCCGTATATGTCGCAGAAGGCACCGATAAAAAATGGCACCGCTTCCTGGAACGCAAACCTTTATTGTTTCTGGGACTTTCACTCGTAGTGATCCTGATTGGCGGGATGGTAGAGATGATGCCTACGTTTACGGTAAAATCAAATATCCCTACAATCAGCAGCGTCAAACCCTACAGTCCGCTGGAATTACAGGGACGTGATCTTTACATCCGGGAAGGTTGTGTAAACTGTCACTCCCAGATGATCCGTCCGTTCCGCTCTGAAACTGAGCGTTATGGCGAATACAGCAAAGCCGGTGAGTTTGTGTATGACCACCCGTTTTTATGGGGATCTAAACGTACCGGCCCTGACCTGCAGCGCGAAGGCGGAAAATATGGAAATGCCTGGCATTACAACCACCTCTTTGATCCCCAGACCATGTCGCCCGGCAGTATTATGCCACCTTACGAATGGCTGATCGATCAGCAACTGGATACCACTACCACCCGTTCAAAAATCGCAGCCATGCGTTCACTGGGTGTACCCTATGAAACAGGTTACGAGCAGATGGCCAATGCAGAACTGGAAAGACAGGCCAAAGCCATCGCGCTTGACCTGAAGCAAAATAATATTCAGGTAAAAAGCGACAGGGAGATTATAGCGATTGTAGCCTACCTGCAACGACTGGGAACAGATATCAAAGCAAAGTAACATCACAAAAAAAGACATGTTCAAGCAATTTTTAGAAAATGCTGAGGGAAACCAGGGGTATCTGCTCAGCTCCTTAGCCATCTTCCTTATATTTTTCATCCTGGTGGGCGTTTTTGTGCTCAGCATGAGAAAAGAAGACATCAAATACATGAGCGAACTCCCATTAAAAGAAGAAGACGATGAAAGAGGCAGTTAACAGCAGCTGGACAGACAGCATTACTTCTACAGATATCGTGATCGCCATGATGGTGGTTACCTCAGTGATCGTACTGTGGGTATCCATCCTCCTGCTCAAAGTGATACAGTTTTATGTAAAAGAAGCCATAGACCCTACTCCGCTTGCTACACCTGAAGAGAGGGCACAAAGAAAACTAGCAGAAGAAGCCAGGAAAAAACTGGAGAAAAAGAAACCTGCGATATGGACTAAGCTCATGCAGCTGAAACCGATAGAGGATGAAGCGGAGCTGGTGATGGACCATCAATTTGATGGGATTTCTGAGTTAAACAATCCCACTCCTGCCTGGTTTATGGCATTATTCTACGGGACGATAATTTTCGGAATAGGGTATCTGCTCAACTATCATGTCTTCCATTATGGCCTGTCACAGGAGGAAGAATATGTAGCGGAGGTACAAAAGGCATCCGATGATCAGCTCGCCTTCCTGGCCAGTCCGGAGAACAAGGCCAGTGCGGTAAATGAAAATAACATTGAACTCAGCAAAGATGCCGCAGTGCTGAAAAGCGGCCAGGCTTTATTCGCCACCCGTTGTCCTCCCTGCCATGGTGATGCCGGACAGGGACTGGTAGGGCCAAACCTCACGGACGAATACTGGCTGCACGGGGGCAAAGTGAAAGATGTATTTAAAACCATCAAGTACGGTGTGCCCGAAAAAGGAATGATTGCCTGGGAGAAATCCATGAGCCCTCAGCAAATCGCAGACATTGCCAATTACGTGATGTCATTACAAGGAACAAAACCTGCCGACCCGAAAGCGCCACAGGGTAACAAAGAATAAAATGTCACAAAGTCCTGCACAATTCAGAGACCATATCAGTACTGTAACAGATGATGGGAAAAAACGAAAATGGCTTTACCCTAAAGTGATTAAGGGCAAGCTGTTCCGTTACCGTGAGCTGCTGAGTTACTTCTTTCTGACACTGCTGTTCGCTGCACCCTTCATCAGGTTAAATGGCGAACAGCTGGTCTTGCTGAATGTGCTGGAACGCAAGTTTGTGTTTTTCGGAGTCATCTTCTGGCCGCAGGATTTTTATCTGTTTGTGCTGGCGCTGATTTCCTTTATGATCTTCATCGTGCTGTTTACTGTAGTTTTCGGAAGGGTATTCTGCGGATGGATCTGTCCCCAAACGGTATTTCTCGAAATGGTCTTCCGCAGGATTGAAGGATGGATAGAAGGCAGCCCTGCACAGCGTAAAAAACTTGACGAAGGGCCACTCAGCACTGAAAAGGTCATCAGGAAAACTACCAAACATAGCTTATACCTGCTGATATCCTTCCTGATTGCCAACATCTTCTTATCCTACCTGATCGGGAGCCGTACCCTGTTGACGATCATCAGCGAACCGGTTTCCCTGCACCTGTCAGGATTGATCTCCATCAGTTTCTTTACACTTGTCTTCTATCTGGTATTTTCCAGGATGAGGGAACTCGTTTGTACTGTGGTTTGCCCCTATGGAAGGCTGCAGGGAGTTTTACTGGATAACCAGAGCATCATTGTAGCTTACGATTACCAGCGGGGAGAGCCGAGAGGGAAAAGGATCAAAGGCCAGGAGCAGTTAAAAGGGGATTGTATCGGCTGCGACCTCTGTGTTCAGGTATGCCCCACCGGTATTGATATCAGGAATGGCACCCAGATGGAATGTGTAAACTGCACGGCATGCATCGATGCCTGCGACATGGTGATGGAAAAGGTCCAGCGGCCGGCAAGACTCATCGGCTTTAAATCTGAAGACGAGATCCTGCACAGGAAATCTTTTAAGCTCAATAAAAGAATCTATGGATATGCGGCAGTACTTTTCCTCCTGCTGGCCACATTAACCTATTTGCTGCTGAGCAGAAGCGATGTAAAAACTACGATCCTGCGCGCCGGTGGAACGTTATATCAGCTGCGCGATAAAGAGCATACGGTAAGTAACCTCTACAATGCAGAACTGGTTAACAAAACCAGCTCTCCGCTTCAGTTTGAAATCGTACCGGATGAGCCCGGGGCAAAAATACAGTATATCCAGAAAGAAGACCGGCTGGCGGCTGGAGGCAGCATCAAGGTCACGTTTTTTGTTATACGGCCGCAGGCCTCCATTCAGCGATATAAATCGACCATAGGCTTCAGACTCATGTCTGGCGGAAAGCTGGTTGACCACTTTGAAACTACATTTATTGCACCTGTAAATGATTAAATGATGAACTGGGGAACAAAACTTATTTTAGGCATGGCCAGCTTTATGCTATTTATTGTGGCATTGGTACTGATCATGTTCAACAGCAAAAAAGATGCGCTGGTAGATACCGATTATTATGAAAAAGGGATCAACTACAATAAGGTATATAACCGTAAGGAGCAGACGAAAACCGATCATGCTACGCCGGAAATTTCAGCAAACAAGGACATGATCATTATCCGGTTCAGTGCACCTGCCAAAGGCAGGGCCGCGCTCATGAGAACATCAGACAAAGCGCTGGATCAATCCCTGCCTTTTGAAAGTAATATGAACAACCAGGTGATCATTCCCGCAGGCCAGTTAAAACAAGGCTCATGGCGATTGATCCTTGAGTGGGAAAGTGACGATAAAAGTTATTTGTACGAACAGGAAATCATTCTTTAACAAGAGGCTTACACTATACATCATTATACTTTTATATCCAGATATCATTACATCATGAGTTATCAGAATTTAGCTTTTATGATTGGTTTACTCGGCAGCATACATTGTGTAGGCATGTGCGGGCCGCTGGCTTTTGCCGTACCATCGCTGAAAACCGGCTGGGGATACCTGATCTTTAATAAGCTCAGCTATCAGGCTGGCAGGATCATCTCCTACTGCCTTCTGGGCATCCTCATAGGTTTCGCCGGCAGGCAGATATGGCTGGCAGGTGTACAACAGGGTGTCAGCATACTGAGCGGCCTCCTGATCCTTACCGCAGCGGCTTCAAGGCTATTTAAGTTTGCTGTAGGCCATCCGGATTCCATCTTCATCAAACCTTTTAACAAAGCCCTGGGCTACGCACTTAAACACAGGGCCAACCACCTGATCATCGGGATCATCAATGGTTTTCTGCCCTGCGGCTTTGTGTACCTGGCGCTGGCCGGAGCCTTAAACACCGGAGCGGTAAGCTCTGCAGTAAGTTATATGTTCTGGTATGGCTTAGGAACGCTGCCCCTGATGTTTATTGCGGGGATCAGCGCAGGTTTTACCACCCGGATCTTCAGAAAGAAGATCAATAAAGTGGTGCCTTATTTTATGGTTTGCCTGGGATTGTGGTTTATCCTGCGGGGGCTGGAACTGAATATTCCTTATGTAAGCCCTGCCCCCGCAGGCAGCACCGCTGAGTGCAGGTAATGGTACCTACCCTGCCATACTGAATAGCTGTGTCTGTGGCTGATTGGCCCATAAGCGGGAATCCAGGGCCATGCAGATATTCCGAAGGAACCTCTTCCCTTTTGCAGTAACCTCAAGCTGCCGATCTCCCAGAATCACCAGTCCGTCATCAGCGATCAGCTTCATCCGCTCCAACCCCTGCATCAGGGCTTCGTGTTGCTCCGCCGGCAGCAACCATGACGTTTTGCCTGTACACATCAGGTTCAGGATATGTTTCCTGATCACCAGGTCTTCAGCATTGAGGATATGGCCTTTAAAAACAGGGAGCTGGCCAGCATTAACAAGTTCCAGATATTCTTCTACTTTTTTCACATTCTGTGCAAAAGCCGTCCAGCTGTCACTGATCGATGATACCCCAAGGCCTATCATCAGTTCACTGTACTGGTGGGTGTAGCCCATGAAATTACGGTGCAGTTTTCCGTCCTTCTCCGCTGCGTACAGCGAATCCAGTTCAAGGGTAAAGTGATCCATTCCAATTTCATAATAACCTCCCTGTTTCAGCATATTGCGGCCCAGTTCATATAACCGCTGCTTTTCCTCAGCATCAGGCAGATCTTTTTCAGTATACCTGCGCTGGCCCGGTTTCACCCATGGCACATGTGCATAGCTGTAGAAAGCAATACGGTCCGGCGTAAGTTCAAGCACCGCTTTAATGGTATCGGTCAACCCTTCCGCATCCTGTAAAGGCAGTCCATAGATCAGGTCATAATTAACAGAGGTATACCCGATCAGCCTTGCCAGATCGGTAATTTGTGCAACTTCTTCAACAGTTTGAATCCTGTTGATCACCAGCTGCACCTTAGGATCAAAATCCTGTATGCCTAAGCTTAAACGCTTAAAACCAAGATTGTATAAGGTACGAAGGTGCAGCTCAGTTGTATTTCCGGGATGCGCCTCAAAACTAAATTCAGCTTCGGGATGTACTGATGCCGGGGCAAGAATGCCCTCGATCAGCATTTTCAGGTTTTCAGCGTTAAAAAATGTTGGGGTGCCACCACCAAGGTGCAGCTCCCTGATCACAGGTTTATCTGTAAAAATCTGCTGGTACATCGCCCATTCTTTGAGCACTGCCCTGATATAAGGCACTTCAACACCGTGGTTGCGCGTAATGCGGGTATTACAGCTGCAATACGTACATAAGCTTTCACAGAATGGTAAGTGGATATACAGGCTGATGCCATCTCTGGCATTGCTGTGGTTAAAAGAACTGCGTACCTCAGCGATCCAGCGGTCTTCCGCAAAGCCTTCCTTATCCCAGTACGGAACAGTCGGGTAACTGGTATACCGGGGGGCTGCAACATGGTATTTTGTAATCAAATCCTGATTATTCATGGCCGGGTGTCTGAGGTTTAACCTGGTCGCATGACCTTGAACATATACATGCCGCGCCTAAACAACGGTTTTCCTGCCATTTATCCAGGTTAAGGATGGTTTCCTTTGCCAGCGCATAGGGTAATTCCTGATCCGAAACTGAAAGTAATGCCAAAGCAGGTACATTGGCAATTTTGATGTTGCGCTGAGCGGCTGCATCCTGATCGATATGGAGGGTTACGGTAGACCTGGTAGCGACGTATTTCACGCCAAGGTCTGCCAGCCGGTTGATGACCGCAGCAGTAACCTCGTCATCTGTAAAAACAATGACCGCTTCTTTCCCTTCTGCATAACTTGCTGTATCAGGCGTAAGCGAATTAGATATGAGAGTAATCTCATGCTTTTTATGGTTGGCTATCGCCAGTGGCTCTTTTTCAAAAGACTTTATGCTGTAGGCTACTACTCTCATCCCAAATTGATTTTTTAATAATCAAAATTAACAGGTTCGTACCTGCCATGGAATGAGATGAATCAGTCAGAAATATGATCCTGGTCAGTTTTTCATCTGCTGGAGCTTTGGATGATCGAGAATACCGATCTGACTGCCCTTTCTTTCGATAATGCCTTCATCCTTAAAATCACTCAGAATCCTGCTTACGGTTTCCGTAGCCATACCGGCCATTGCAGCGAGGTTATCACGTGAAATCCGTAAACTCAGCTGTCCTTCCTGTTTTTCCAGCTTACAGAGCCTGATCAGCACTTCAGCCATACGTTTGCGTACAGAGTGATATGCCAGCTGCAGCAGTTGTTCCTCTTTGTCCAGCAGGTTGTTGGAAAGGATATGAATAAACTGCCTTGCCACATCAGGATAGCGGTTCAGCAGTTCCTCCAGCATCTCCTTTGGGAGCTGGCATACCGTCGTATCTTCCAGTGCCTCTGCAGTTTCTGCATAAGGCTCGTTGAGCAGCAATGCCGGGATACCGAAATACTCATCGGGGCCATACATGCCCGTCAGCAGTTCACGTCCGTCTTCACTCAGCCTGATGGTTTTCACTTTACCGCTCAGCACCAGGTAAATCCCTGACACCGCATCCCCTTCATAATAAATGATCTGTTTTTTCCTGATGCTCCGCACCTTTCTCTCCTGGATCATTTGATCAAGCTCTTTGATCCCTGCATTGCCTGTGGCCAGATTGGTCAGCTGGGTAATGGATTTACTATAAAACTGCTCCTGTTTCTCCCTTTTACTGAGGCGGCTTTCAATGGCATTCAGCAGCTCTACATCATCGAAAGGTTTCACCAGGTAATCATCTGCCCCCATCTCCATTCCTTTGCGCATATCCATCCTTTCTGCCTTTGCGGTCAAAAATATAAAGGGTGTGGCGCTAGTCTGCGGGTTCTTGTTCAACAGGTATAAAACCCCGTAACCATCCAGTTCTGGCATCATGATATCACACAGGATGAGGTCAGGCAAATTGGTAATGGCCAGCTCTACGCCTGCCTTGCCGTCCCCTGCTTCAAAAACTTCATATCCGGCAAGTTCAAGTATTTCCGCTATGCTTTCCCTGATATCGTCATTGTCTTCAATAACCAGTATCCTAATTTTCTTCATAACCGTCTATTTATTAAAAGTGAGAACAAACGTAGTTCCCTGGTTGATTTTACTTTCAAACTGCACTTCGCCATTCATCAGGCCAACATACCGCAGTACGATATTAAGCCCGAGCCCTGTTCCGGGAATACTTCCTGTATTGTGTGCCCTGAAAAAAGGCTGAAACAAATGTTTCTGATCGGCATCAGGAATACCAATTCCGTTGTCCCTGATCGTCACGATATAATGGCGCTCAGTGATCTCGGTATTAAATTCAATAAAAGTATGCTCGCCGGAATATTTAATGGCATTGTTGATCAGGTTGATCATACAGTTTTTCAGCAGGTTCTGATCCAGTGACACCACACTTTCCAGCCCGGTGTGCTGATAGATAATATTCTGGTCCTGCTTGGCGATCATCTGCATTTCCTCCGTGATCTCTTCGGCAAGTTTCACCAGGTCGAACGGCTGAAATGCAGGCTCTACCCTTCCGGCTTCGAGCCTTTCCAGCGACAGAAAATCGTTCAGGATCGTAGTCAGATTGCCTACGGCATTCTTTATTTTATATACATGTTTTGCAATCTGCGGGTTATCATAAGGATGCGCATACTTTTCAATCAGCGACGCCGAAAGCTGCACTGAACTGAGCGGTGTACGGAACTCATGTGATGCCATCGAGACAAACCGGCTTTTCATCTGGTTCAGCTCTTTCTCCTTTTCGAGAGAGATGCTCACCTCTTCTTTGGCCTCTCTGAGGGCTGTAACGGTTTTCTTTAATGACTTGGTGCGTTCTTCCACCAGGCCTTCCAGTTCTGCAGCATATTCCTTCAGGCGCTCCTCGGCCTCCTTTTCTTTGGAGAGGTCGTGGATAAAACCGGTAAAGATCGTCCGGTCTTCATACTTCACTTCGCTTACCGCAAGGCGGAAGGGAAAGGTAGATCCGTCTTTGCGGAGCCCCCTGACTTCCCTGCCTATACCTATGATATGTTTTTCATGCGTCTGATGATAGTGACCGATATAGCCATCATGGGCCGATTGATCGGGTTCCGGCATCAGCATGGAAATATTCCTGCCTATAACTTCTTCTTCCCTGTAGCCAAAAAGCCGCAGTGCCGAAGGATTAAGGCTTTCCATGATTCCCCTGCTGTCGATCGTAATAATTCCATCTATTGCTGTTTCGATAATCGCATGTAAAAGCCTCGCATTTTCCATAGGGTGTTTTTGCAAATATAACTAAATACCAAGTACGGTAGTGATCAGGATTACACTATGCACTGCCAAACTTAAGCCAAAAAGGAAGATCGTAGACCTTGTATTTGCACCGCTCATGTTAGCTACGATATTTGCGAAAAAGATGACCATGCTCACTGCCAGGCAGGGTATCACATGTCCGTCCAGTGAATATACCAGGATAAATGTAAGCGGTACAAGCATGGTGGCATGCAGAATAAGAGACACGAGGAACCAGGCTAATCTGTTTTCTTTCTGACTATCAGCAAAAGTGATAAATTTTGCCCATAATGAGAGGGTTGGTTGATTTGTTAGTGCTAAAGTTGCCATAATATTTATGTTTTGATGACTACAAATATCACTCTGACAGCTATAGGATTTGATGACCTTCATCACAGGAAGAGTTAATGTTTGTCATACGAAATGGTGACCACCGTCATATTTTTACTTAGAATTTCTCTGCTCTTTTGCTACCGTACAGATCAACTAAAAGCGCATGAACCATACTTTTCACATTCCCGTTTTGGGATTAGGCTACTCGATAGATACACCATTAAAAGTAGCCCGATATGGCATTTCCTCCGTTATTTCTATCACAGATGATGAACTCTGCGAACGGATGCGCGAATTTCATTTGACAGAAAACCACCTGGAATATATCCCGATAAGGAAAGAAGAAGAAGATGGAAGGGCAAGGCGGATCACCGCTTACCTCAACCTGCTGCACCGGCTGGTGAATGAGCAGTTCAGGCTGCTGAGGCTGGAAAGTTTTGCTCCGGGAAACGATATCCACAACTACTTTGAGCTGCTTCCGGAACACTCCCGGACGAAAATGATTTACAGGCATATGATGCAGATGGAGGAGAGTGAAGAAAAAGAGGTGCTGCAAAAAGAGCTGCGCTGGCAGATGACTGCAGGTCATATAGACGTGAATATCATGTCAAAGGTAGACAAGGCCAATTACAACGCCAGCAAGGAAAACCTGGGCAATGATTATACCGATGCCGTAGCCGCCATGCGCGGATTTGCCAGGAGCAGCCTCTACTCCTCGGTAGTGATCTCCGCAGGCTTAAATCCCAGGTTATATGCTTACATGGAACGCTGCAAAGACTTTTTCCCGGACAAAGCAGGGCTGATCAGAAAGAAGATTATCCTTAAAGTGAGCGATTACAGGTCGGCATTGGTCCAGGCAAAAATGCTTGCTAAAAAAGGACTGTGGGCACACGAGTTCAGGGTAGAATCAGGACTGAACTGCGGAGGCCATGCCTTTGCTACCGAAGGACTTCTGCTGGGCCCTATTCTCGAAGAATTCAAACAAAAAAGAACAGAGCTGAGTAATGAGCTGTATGCCATATATCATGCCGCACTTGAAGCAAAGAACATCAGGATACCTGCCCGAGCTTTGCTAAAGATCACAGCTCAGGGCGGAATCGGCACTGCCGAAGAGCATAACTTCCTGATTAACCATTACCAGCTGGATGCCGCCGGATGGGGAAGCCCCTTTCTGCTTGTTCCCGAAGTGACCAACGTTGACCCCGAGACCCTTCAGGCGCTGGCGTCATCCAGTCAGGAGGATTATTATGTCAGCAATTCTTCGCCGCTCGGAGTGCGTTATAACAATTTTAGAAAAAGTACGATGGAGGAGCTGCGCCTGCAACGTATTGCCAAAGGCAGGCCGGGAAGCCCCTGCAAAAAGAAACTGCTGTCTACCAATACAGAGTTCACAGCACTGCCCATCTGCACGGCATCGCGCGAGTACCAGAACCTGAAAATTAAAGAGTTGCAGGCCACAGTGAATGAACCAGCAGCTTTTAAAGAGAAATTTGATGCCATCACAGAGAAGATCTGTCTTTGCGAAGGACTATGTACATCGGCCTATATTAAAAATGACCTGTTAAAGCCCCGCGAGAACAAAGCTGTGAGCATCTGTCCCGGCCCCAACCTGGCCTACTTCGGAAAAACATACACCCTCAGGGAGATGGTGAACCATATCTATGGAAGGGAAGCAATCAGCTTCAAGATCAGCCGGCCTAACCTGTTCATCAATGAGCTGAACCTTTATGTGGATTACCTGAAGCAAGACCTGCAGGCACAGCTCAACGACCTTAATGCTAAAAAAACGAAGTATTTCGAAAAGTTTAGCGAACAGCTGCAGAATGGGATCAACTATTACAGGGACATGATCCCTGACCTGAAATTAAGTACCGGTGCTGCCGCACAGGAGCTGCTGCAGCAATTGCTGAGCGCAGAGGAAAAGCTGAAGTTTATTGTCCTCGATCTGCATGCGCATATCATAGTAATTTAATTTGGGCTTAACATAAACAGGGAGGCCGGTAATCATCGCCTCCCTGTTGTATTTTTAAAATCCCGTTGAAATTATAGCAATCAGTATCATAAAAAAGTTAAATATTTTCATTATTTTTACGTATGTAAATACTACTATAGTAGTATTTACATACGTAATTTTTATATTACTAACATTATGATATCACTTATATCCATATCAAAAGCACAACAAAAACTTGCTGAAAATATCCGTAACAGAAGGCTGTTAATGGAGCTGACTCAGGATGGCTTAGCAGAAAGATCAGGAGTTGCGCTTGCTACTTTACGCAAGTTTGAACAAAAGGGTTCTATTTCTCTGGAATCCTTTTTGAAGCTTTTGATGGTGGTAGGTGGGCTGGAAGAAACCATCCTGGCACTAAAACCATCAAAGTCAAACTTCTCATCTATAGATGAAGTATTAAAAGATGTAAACAGTGTTACCAGAAAACGAGGACGTAAAGTATGAGCCAGCTAATTACAGAAGTTAAAGTTGGGTTGAACTTTGGCGATCAAATCCAGCCGGTAGGGCGTTTAGCTATACGAAATGGTATCATCTATTTTGAATATGCTGAAGAGTTTAGAAAAAAGAGCATTGAGATCTCCCCTTTTCGGCTTCCCCTGCAAGCGGGTGTTATAGAACTTCCAACACGACCCTTTGAAGGATTAGCTGGTGTTTTTAGCGACAGTCTGCCCGACGGATGGGGACGATTGCTATTTGACCGCAATATGCGGTTACAGGGAATTCTGCCATCAAGTATTTCGGCATTAGACCGGCTGGCTCAGGTGGGATTATTCGGTATGGGGGCTTTAGTTTATGAACCAGATAATAGTCTATCTGATGTAGATCAATTTACCAATCTGGATCATCTGGCTAGTCAGACAGAAGAAGTTCTGCAAGGCAATTCAGATTCAGTAATTAAAGAATTACTGACCTTGAATGGGTCTTCTGCAGGCGAACGCCCAAAGGCACTTATCGGTGTAGATACTGGTCGTAGTAATATATATTTCGGAGCAGGAGAGCTTGATGAAAGTTTTGAGCCATGGCTTGTTAAATTCCCTAATTCACTGGATGGTTACGATGCAGGAGCAATTGAATATGTTTATGGGCTAATGGCAAAAGAGGCAGGGGTATTGACCCCAGATGTACATTTGTTTCCATCACAGAAAGGAGCGGGTTATTTTGCCGTGAAACGTTTTGATCGTGATGGAAGCAGAAGATTACATATGCACACTGCCAGCGGTTTATTGCATAGTGATTTCAGAATGCCTACACTTGACTACGAAGACTTGCTCAGTTTAACTGCTGCACTAACTAAAGATGTCCGCGAAACAGAGAAGATGTATCGTTTAGCCATTTTCAATGTATTGTCTCACAATAGAGACGATCATGCGAAAAATTTCAGTTTCCTGATGAATGAAAAAGGCGAATGGAAACTAGCTCCTGCTTACGACCTTACTTATTCAAGTGGGCCCAATGGTGAACAAAGTACCATGGTACTGGGCGAGGGTAAAAAACCTTCAGTAGATCATTTGGTTAAACTTGGCCTGGAAGCTAAACTACCAAAAATGCTGATAGAAGAAATTATTGATCAAACTAAAAATGCTTTAGATAAATGGCAATATTTGGCTAAGAATTATAACGTAAAAAAATTACATATTGAATCGATCTGGAAATCGATCAACAAAAACTAAATAATTGCAAGCATGAATAGGGTAATAACAAGTATTTAATATCAAAAAAAGGGGAAGCCATTCACATGGCCTCCCCGCTTATCATTAGTATTTCACTTTGCCCAGGCTTATTTCATCCCTGCCTGAATAGCTTTTGCTTTTTCAAAATGCCCGGTAATTACCGGAATTGTTTTATTGGCAAAATCCTTTACTTCTGTATCTGCCGACTCTGAACCTGATTTAAACAGGGCTATTGTTTTATCATGATCAGTAACCATCATATCAATATAGTGTTTATCAAAATCAGCACCGGTCATCTTTTTCATCGCATCCATATGTGCTTTCTCTTCTGAAGGATATTCAGATGGCAGGATGATTTTCTTTTGCGCAGCCAGTGCTTTCAATTCTGCATTGGCTTTGGTATGATCTGTTACCATCTGAGCAGCAAACGCTTTCACTTTTGGATTTGTTGATTTCATTGCTATTTTACCGGCATCAACTTCCATCATTCCGCCCAGTGCAGCTTTTGTCAGGAACGCAGCTTCGTCACCGTCAACTTTAGACTGGTTGGTGACATCGCCGGTCTTCCCGGAAGTGCCACCGGTACTGTCAGGACCTGAGCCCAATGGTACTGCCCCGCCAGCAGTATCAGTTTTTCCTGAATCTGTCATTGAAGAATCCCCTTGTCCGGCACGGTTTTCAGGACTATTGCAAGCCTGGAATGTGCAGGCACTGATGGCTAATATTCCAAATAAATTTAATGTTTTCATAGGATGATGTTTTGTTTTACACATAAACATCCATTATCTGAAAAGGTTTGACTATGCTTGCCGTTGCTCCGGGGCTGTGTTCTTTAAAAACAGTTGCAGCAGCATCGCGATCAGCACCACCAGCACACAGCCAATCAGGTTGAGCCATAAATAAGCGACTACCTTTTGCCATCCGCAGATACATACGATCAGCTCTGTAATGAGGGCTGCATAAAACACAGCTTTCCCATTCACGTGCCTGATATAAAAAGCAACCAGAAATACGCCGAGGATGGTTCCATAGATATAAGAACCGAGGATATTTACCGCTTCCAGCAGGTTCCCGATCTTACTTGCATACAACGCCATGCCAATACATACTGCACCCCATAGTACGGTAGACCAGCGCGAAGCGCTCAGGTATTTTTCATCACCAGCATCCTTGTTCATCAATCTTTTATAGATATCGATCACACTGGTAGAAGCCAGGGAATTGAGGGCACTGGCTGTTGAGCCCATCGAAGCCAGAAAAATGATCGCAATCAGTAAACCGATCAATCCTTTGGGCAAATATTTGGTCACAAAGCTGAGGAAAACATAATTGTTATCATTGATATCAGCGCCCTTATCATTTTTCAGCATCAGGTCAGTCACTTGTTTACGTACCGCCTTTGTGTGTTCATCTGACTGCTGCAGCACAGTCCTTTGCTGATCGATCTCAGCCTGATCGTTCCGCTCCAATGCGCTGCTGAGCTTGTTCAGGCTCTGCTGTTTTTCTTTAAACGCCTGTTCGTACTCCACTTTTAATACCCCAAGCTGCGGTTTATAACTGCTTTTCTCGAGTTTATTCAGCTCAAAGCTGTTAAAGAAAACAGGCGGACGGTTGTACTGGTAAAAAGTAAATACCAGCACGCCGATCAGCAGGATCAGGAACTGCATCGGTATCTTCACCAGCCCGTTCATCAGCAATCCCAGTCTGCTCTGGCTGACCGAGGAACCCGTCAGGTAGCGCCCAACCTGGCTCTGGTCTGTTCCGAAATAAGATAACTGTAAAAAGAAACCACCAATCAGGCCGCTCCAGATATTGTACTGGTTATCCCAGTCGAATTTAAAATCAATGGCATTGGTACGCCCCATTTTCCCTGCAATACTGATCGCTTTGCCAAAGCCTACATCAGCAGGCAACAGCTGCACTACCATGATCCCCGCAGCAAACAGCCCCAGGAAAATAATGCTCATCTGCAGCATCTGTGTATAAGAAACTGCCTTACTCCCCCCATAAACGGTATAGGCAACCACAATACTGCCAATGCACAAAGTGGTGTAAGTGGTATTGATATTCAGGATAGTAGATAAAATAATCGATGGAGCATAAATGGTAATCCCGGTAGAAAGCCCACGCTGGATCAGGAATAAAAATGCCGTCAGTGCCCGTGTATTCAGATCAAAACGCTGTTCCAGATACTCGTATGCGGTATAAACTTTCAGGCGGTGAAAAATAGGCACAAAGGTGATACATAATACGATCATCGCCAGAGGCAGGCCAAAATAGAATTGTACAAAGCCCATTCCTGATGAATAAGCCAGTCCTGGTGCTGCTAAAAATGTAATTGCACTGGCCTGGGTAGCCATCACAGAGAGGCATACGCTGTACCAGGGCGAAGACTGGCCCGATAGTAAATATCCTTGTATATTCTGTGTACCGCGACTTTTGTACATCCCGTAGGATACAATTGCGATCAGTGTAAAAATTAATACGCCCCAGTCTATACCACTCATTGAAAATACTTTGTAAACAGGTAAAACGCTACGATTAAAAATACAAGCCAGCCGATCAACAGCAGATAAAACTGTTTCCAGGTTTTTACAAAAGGTGGCAGATCCTGCTGAGACGACATGAATTAATTTTTTGAGATCAGGTTTACAAATAAACGATAGGCTCCCGGTACACCGGCAGGCAGCTCCCTGAAAAACGCCAGTGATGTATAGACGAATTTCCCTTTTCCATAAGGGGCAACCAGCAGTGAGCCGTTACTCGACGGCTCCCCCGTATCGTTCATGCCCAGTACCGGAACATAATGCGGGTCAATGTCATCTGCAAAATATAAGCCGCGCTCCTGTATCCAGCCGTCAAAATCCTTTGCGGTGATCTTATTCGGAAAATTCAGTGCCGGATCATTTGGGGCAAGGAAGCTGACTTTAGCCTCCTCATCTGTTACCCTGTCACGCGTGATCCTGAAAGGATAAGGGCCTATATCATTAATTTTAAGCGCAGCGTTCACATTGTATTGAACAAGCAGCGTTCCCCCGTTTTTCACATATTCCATCAGCTTCGGCTGCATGCCGGCAAGCTGTTCGTTGATATTATACAGCCTGACACCTGTAATTACAGCATCATAGGCAGAAAGGTCCCCATCGATGACCTGCTTTTCCGTGAGCCAGGTCACATGGTAACCGATCTGCGTCAGTGACTCAGGGATCAGGTCTCCGGCACCGGCAATATAAGCGATATTCATACCGGAGAATTTCAGGTCGGCACGCTCAACTTTTGCTTCCGCAAAAGGAAAAAGCGTTTGTACAGGGATATGGTCATAACTCAGCACCTTTAGTCCCTGGTTATATGTTTTTCCATCTACAGTAGCCCATACAGACAATTTCCCATTGGAAACATTTCCTGCAGGCGTCACTACAAATTCCAGGTTCTGCACCATTCCTTTTTTTCGCAGGTCAATTTCTACTTTTTCAGGAGAAACTTTCCATCCTGCGGGAACTTCAGGCCTGATGCTGCATTTAAGCATATCCTTAAAAGCTTTCAGCTGCACATTGATTTTCTTTGGTGTATTGTTGCTGAAAAGAAAAGATTTCTCAGTCATTGTTGCCGTTACCGGGGGTGCCACCACCAGGGGCTGGTACAGTTCTCCCTTCACAGGATCAGTGTGTTTATAAACGATGGGTCGGGCAACATCAATAAATTGCTTTCCAAAACTGATCCTGAACACACCTGCCTGCGGAGCCGGTGCTTCGGGCATGCCAAGATGTGACAGTGAGTCGATCATATAACTTCCTATCGGATGTGTTTTTTTTAACCAGTAAGGCTGGGTAAGCCCAATTTCAGCGGCAGACAAAATCACAGTCTGCGAGGCCATTTTATTTGGCAGCAGTTCTGTTACCTTGCCGCGGCTTAAGTCCTGCAGTGTAATTTTCATTGGAAAATCAGCACCTGCGCGTGAAATTGCACTGATCAGTACAGGAATAGAATCATCCAGGGCATAAGCAGGCTCAGGGGCAACTGTTTCCAGCCAGATCCCTGCACAGGCAAGTATCAGTTCATCCAGTTGCTGATGTTTGAAAGGCAAATTCTTTACTTCTGCTTTTAATTCCAGCAATGCAGGAATAGATTTAGCAGGATTTGCAGCATCGTAAGAGGCAGTAATGACGTTTAGCAATTGTTGTGCTTTTTCAGTGCCCTTATCCCTGTCCAGCTTAAAATCCAGGCCTTCAAAAAGATCCTTTTTAGCAGCATCACCTGCTACCGGGCTAAAAAATTCTATAGCTGAACCACGCTGCAGTGCAGAGCCAAAACCCTGGCTTTTATGGTTGGAACGGCTTTCTGCAGCAATTTCGCCGTAACTTTTCCCTAAAAGGGGATTAAAAACACCAACATCCAGTTTCAGCTGATCATCTGAAGTAGTATTGCCTCCACCTCCAAAATTAAATGTATTCCAGACAATGCGTTTGGCCTGCCAAACTTTCACATATTTGAGTTGTTCAGGAAAACGTTTGGGATCTGCCGCAGCAGCAAAAGCTTCTCTGGCAAGAATTGCCGAAGCCTGATGGTGCCCATGCCCGGCGCGTGCATCTTCAGGAAACCGGGTAATGATCACATCCGGTTTAAAGTTGCGTATGACCCATACCACATCCGAAAGGATCTGTTCCTTGCCCCATATTTTAAAACTCTCTGCAGAGGTCTTGGAAAACCCGAAATCATTGGCACGGCTAAAAAATTGTTCCGCACCGTCTGTCCGCCTTGCGGCAAGGAGTTCCTGCGTACGGATCAGCCCCAGCAGGTCGCCCTGTTCAGTACCGATCAGGTTTTGTCCGCCATCTCCCCTGGTTAAGGATAAATACCCGGTACGTACTTTCTTTTCCTTAGAGAGGTAAGTCAGCAAACGCGTATTTTCATCATCAGGATGCGCAGCAATGTACAATACGCTTCCTGTAACATTTAAAGCGGCCAGTCCTTGTCTGATCTCAGCAGCATTAAGTTGTGCTGTAGTCTGGGCGCTAACAAAAAAAGGAGCAATACCGAGAAGGCATAAAAATGACAGGCGAAAATTCATACAGTAATATTAATTGCCGAAATTAATTAAAAATACACAAGCAATACCTATACAGCTGGTAAACAACGTAACAATAGTATATAAAACGGAAATACTCCCGCAAAATCAATTACGGGAGTATTTTACTGCTCAGCTGACAGCTTCAATTTCAGTATTTCATCTACAGCAATATCTTGCTGCTGAATTCTTTATCAATAGTAATGTAACCAGGATATTTGATCAGTGCCCCTCCTACCATAATGCTGGGTTTAATCTTTAGCGTCACCAGGCCCTTGCGATCTCCTCCGCGAAGAAAATCAGAAATTTCTGACATGACCCTTGCATTGGAAACAAACTGGTAGACATTCACATTGACAGCTACGGGAACGACAACCGTCTGGCCTGCTGCAATGCTTACCTGACGGTCTACAAATCCATCAGCCAGCTCCTGGTTATTGATGAGTATTTTATATTCAAACTGATTGATCGCCGCCAGGTTGCCGGCAGGATTTTCGATTTCCATATTTACCGTTGCACGTAAGGGGACATCTTTTCTCAGCAATCCGAAAGCGAGGGCCGGCAAACTGCCCAGGTTAATATCCTGATTGTTCATTAAGCGTTTTACATCAGTACCGGCAACAGAAATATTATCGGCAGAAACTACACGGTATCTACATTTTTCCAGGGCTTTAATCTGCTGCGCCTGTTTATTCACCCCACAACCGAACAGGGTTATGGCAGCGAGGCATATTACTAGTAATTTCTTCATGTCTTTGATAGATTTAAGGATAGTATCCTATGACACTATAACGGTCAAATATAGAATTATTGCCTTAATATCCTCTTCTCGATCTTGCAGTACTGCGGCTAATCACTTTATCGAAGCTGATTCCGCCTGCACCAGAGATCAAAAGCACCACATACACCAGCAGATAATGCAGCGCCGGCTCCTGTTTGCTGATAGGATCATTGGCATGCACAGTAAGCAGTGCTACCAGCATGGTGATGATCAAAGGTATTACAGCAAGCCTTGTGGCCAGTCCAAAAACAAGGAGGAATGAACAAAACACCTCGGCAAAAACAGCAAGTACAAGCGATGCTGTGGCGCCAAAACCGAAGGGATCAGCAAACTGGATCTCTCCCCCGTCAAGTAATGTATTCAGTTTAGGGATACCGTGGGTTAGCATCAAACCGGCAATACCTAAACGCAGCAACAGCAGCGCTAAATCCAGGCCGCGGTGGTTATAATTTGTAGTAAAGATTCTGTTCATATGATGATAACAGCTGTCTAAACATATATGTTTAAATAAATTGAAGTTTCTCCTAAATATTTATGCTTCTGTAACTATCGTTACTGGTACTGTTCCTGTTAACATTGGTATTGGGTATTAATGAACGCATACAAAATCCATATTAATCTTGGAATGAACACGTTATTGATAAGACATTCATAAGATATTACCAAGGCGTTGTTAAGGCAATTTATCTTACCAACGCCTTATCAGACCCTTACCAACCCCTTACCAACCCTTTACCAAGCATGTGTTCAAGATACGTTCATAACGGCTTCAATATTCGTTTAACAATAGCCAATATAAAGCCAAATACAGCTCCATATGCCCGCAATCCCGGTAAAATAAAAAGGGGCCTGCTTTCGCAGAACCCCTTCTTA
>Ga0163161_10000730_pt1 | contig 25867 bp, 19 predicted proteins | sample S45metaG_FD_129847 | JGI IMG/M metagenome (GOLD analysis project Ga0163161, IMG submission 129847) | Switchgrass rhizosphere microbial communities from Kellogg Biological Station, Michigan, USA - S4-5 metaG | ecosystem: Host-associated > Plants > Roots > Rhizosphere > Soil | place: USA... | reverse complement strand
TGAACCGTAATAATGATGCCAACAAAGACAGTGAATATGATGCTATGTTTTACCGTGAAACGGAACAAGTCAGATTCTTTTCCAACTAAACCTACTGCGGCACACGCAATCGCAATTGATTGTGGAGAAATCATCTTACCTGTCACGCCACCACTGGTATTAGCAGCCACCAATAACACTTCCGGAATACCAATTTGCTGAGCCGTAGTCGCTTGTAATGCCGAGAACAAAGCATTTGAAGAGGTATCTGAGCCCGTAAGGAACACCCCCAGCCAGCCCAAAAATGGCGAGAAGAAAGTAAACGCATGACCTGTATGCGATAGAGCCAAAGCTAAAGTTGCAGATAAACCTGAATAGTTCGCAATAAAAGCAAACGCCAACACCATACCAATCGAGTAAATCGGTGTTTTTAACTCATTGATTGTTTCACCAAAGGTGGTTACGGCCTCACTCGCTTTCATTTTCAAGAAAATAGCGGTGATAATGGCAGCAATAAAAATTGCAGTGCCCGTTGCAGAAAACCAATCGAACTTATAAATTGCTTCGTATGGTTTCATCTCTGACACAATCGGCGGCATTTTTTCGACCAATTTATGCAAGTACGGAACTTCAAGTTTAAAAATCCAGTGTTCCAGAGCCCCGTCTTTTGCAAATAATGCTTTAAACGGCTTAACACTCCAGATCGTAACCATGATCGTTAAGATTGCAAATGGAGACCATGCCTTAGCAATTTTCCCAATGCTATAACGCTGAATCGTTGTAGGCTGTTGAGTTAGAGTTTGACCAGCTTCAGGTTCAAAGCGGAAAATATGTTTTGGTTTCCAGAAACGGAACAACACAGTCAGGCTGACCAATGAAGCAATTGCAGCAGTAATGTCTGGTAATTCAGGACCAATAAAGTTAGATGTTAGGTATTGCGCAATCGCAAAAGCGCCACCACCAACCAATACAGCAGGCCAAGTTTCTTTAACACCACGCCAGCCGTCCATAATCGCCATGATCCAGAACAGCACAATCAGCGTTAAAAATGGCAACTGACGTCCAACCATCTGGCTAATTTCCATGGTATCTACACCCGAAACCTGCCCTGCCACAATAATTGGAATACCCATCGCACCAAATGCAACTGGCGCCGTGTTTACAATCAAACATAAACCAGCAGCGTAAAGTGGCTTAAAGCCTAAACCTACAAGTAGTGCAGCTGTAATCGCAACAGGAGCACCGAAACCTGCCGCCCCTTCTAAGAAAGTACCAAAAGCAAAACCAACCAATAACATTTGCAGACGCTGGTCTTCGGTAATTGACAAAATACTTGAGCGAATAACCTCAAACTGGCCTGTTTTTACCGAAATTTTATATAGAAAGACTGCCCCAATAATGATCCATGAAATTGGCCATAAACCATAGAAGAAACCATAAATGATAGAGGCAAAGGCCATTTGACCCGGCATTTGATAGAAAAAGAGTGCTATCAACAATGCAATAATGACTGTGCCCGTACCCGCAATACTCCCCTTTAAGCGAAAAACAGCCAAGGCCAAAAAGAAGAAAATTATCGGGATTAATGCAACCGCACTGGACAGCCAAATATTATTTAAAGGGTCATAAAGTTGTTGCCACATATTGAGCATTGTCATCTCCTTGAAATGCTGGGGCGAATTTTTTTGTACCTTAAAATTTTAAACATTTAACACAATTGGTATTACCAATTAAAATTTACGTGCAAATGCCATTCCTTAAATCACAGATCGCATCATAAACACGAGCATCAGCAAGTTCAAGCGCTAAATAAACAATACAATTGGTATGACCAATATGGTTAAGTAAAATCAAGTAATTCCTAATTTATAAATTTATTTATTAGACTAAAGTCGTAAAAAAATATTCTTATAAATTTAAATCTGAGCTACAGAAATGAAGTGAAAAATTTGAATATAAAAACTATAAACATTCCTATTTCATGATCTATGTATAATGTGCACACAACTCAAACCACATGTATTGAATTGAATAATGGCTACTTTAACGTGTTTTAAAGCTTATGATATCCGAGGCAAACTCGGCACCGAATTGAATGAAGAAATCGCCTATAAAATTGGCCGCGCTTATGGACAAATCTATAAACCAAAGACAGTAGTTGTCGGTTGTGATATTCGCTTAAGCAGTGAGGATTTAAAACAAGCGACCATCCGCGGTTTAAATGATGCAGGTGTCAATATACTTGATTTAGGTATGACGGGTACTGAAGAAGTTTACTTTGCCGCTTTCCATCTAGATGTACAAGGTGGTATTGAAGTGACTGCGAGTCATAACCCAATGGACTATAACGGTATGAAACTGGTTCGAGAAAATGCTCGTCCAATTAGTGCCGATACAGGTTTAAAAGAAATCCAAGCTTTAGCAGAAACGAATGATTTTGAAGAAGTTAGCAAAAAAGGTACAACTCAAAGTTATAACATTTTGCCTGAGTTCATTAATCACTTAATCACTTACATTGAACCGACAAAAATCCGCCCATTAAAGTTAGTGGTAAATGCGGGTAATGGTGCGGCTGGCCATGTCATTGATGCCATTGAAGAAAAATTTAAAGCGCTCAATATTCCCGTTGAATTTATCAAAATTCACCATGAAGCAGACGGTACCTTCCCAAATGGGATTCCTAACCCAATTTTAATTGAAAACCGTGACAGTACCCGAAATGCTGTCATTGAGCATCAAGCAGATATGGGAATTGCATGGGATGGCGACTTTGACCGTTGTTTCCTGTTTGATGAAAAAGGTCAGTTCATTGAAGGCTACTACATTGTTGGTCTATTGGCTCAGGCTTTCTTGATTAAACAATCTGGCGAAAAAATTGTTCATGACCCACGTTTGGTTTGGAACACCTTTGATATTGTTGATGAATACAATGGCGTTGCAGTACAGTCAAAATCTGGTCATGCTTTTATTAAAGATGTAATGCGTGAGCACAATGCCGTATATGGCGGTGAAATGAGTGCCCATCACTATTTCCGTGATTTTGCTTATTGCGACAGTGGCATGATTCCGTGGTTACTTACCATCGCCCTACTCTCTGAAACTGGAAAATCTCTCTCAACCCTAGTTGAAAATATGATTACCAAGTTCCCTTGTAGCGGTGAAATCAACTTTAAAGTGGAAAATACACAAACCACTATTCAGAAGATTTTCGATTTCTATGCCGATCAAAACCCACAAATTGACCGTACCGATGGTGTAAGTCTGGACTTTGGCGCATGGCGTTTTAATGTACGTGCGTCAAACACAGAGCCATTGCTACGCCTCAACATTGAAAGCCGTGCAGACCGTCAAGCCCAGCCTATGCAGCATTATGTAGATGAGTTAACTAAATTAATTCAGTCTTAATACTTACTACATATTAGAGATGGAAAATTATTTTTCCATCTCTTCTTGGTTATTCTGCATAATCTTATAAGTATGATTATGCCCGTCTAATACATCCTTATTTATATTTTCATAACCTTTTAACAATACTTTCTTATCAAAATTACACGTTGGATTTTCATTGATAAATTTTTGGTGAATGGCACTATAACAACTCGAGACATCATCAACAAATTGATAGTAATCTGACAAAGGCAACCCTGCCAGCTTTAATAGTTTTGGAGCAACGAAACTTGCAGCAATATAAGGCTGCTTCAAAGGCTTCTTATCTAATTTATAATTGCTCCACACTACAAACGGTGTCTGGTAATTTTTTAAGTTAGTTCGCTCGGGGTCATCTTTAAAAAATCCATAACTCTCATAAACTTCTTGTAAATTCGGCAAGTGATCGCCAAAAGCCACTAAAATTGTTGGTCGATCTACTGTTTTTAAATATGCAGCAAGTTCTTGCAACTTTTGGTTAGCACGCGCAGTTCCAGCAGTATAAGTACTTAATTTTTGCTTTTCAGTTTCAGACAGCTCTTTATTAAATTTATAATTTTGCTTACCAAAACGATCATCATTATACATCGGATGATTTTCTACAGTAATTGCATAAATAAATTTAGGTTGTTCACTATTCTCCTGTAATGTTGATTTGATTGAATCGAAAATTAACTCATCTTTTGTCCACCCCCCAGTATTTACCACCTTTGCACGATCTGTTGAGGCTGCCATATTTTCAAATGAAATAAATTTCTGAAATCCCAAATCGGGGTATACCTTATTACGATTATAGTAATAACTATAATTATTATGCATAGCCACTGTTTGGTAACCCAAAAAACCTAAATAATAAGGCAGAGCATAAATTGGCTTTTTTAGCTTAGAAACATATAACAACTCATTTGGAAAAAAAGCCGTATTTAAACTTGTAAGTACTTCAAATTCAACATTAGCTGTTCCGCCACCAAATGAAGGTGACAATAAAGTAGAAACTTGATTTTGGTCTATAAACAATAATAAATCTTTCGGTAGGTCCTTCTCTAGTTTACGAGCATCCCAAAAAGACTCTTCCATCACTACAATAATATTTGGATATTGTACAGGTTTATGCTTTAAAGGCTCAAAAAGAGGATGATGCCGCAAAGTTTGCTGTATGGCTTGTTCAGATATTTTATGGCTAGGTAAGAGCACACTTGTTACATTATCTAAAACTTTAGAAACATAAAAGGTCACAAATCCATAATCCTGAATTTTTCGATAGTCCCCAATCCAGTCATTTCTGGTATTTGGGAAATCTTGCAAACTAGCACAAATTATAGGTTTGTTTTCAGAAAAACAGGCTCCTATAGGATTTTTAATAAAATTTAAATAAATTAATCCGCTACCCAGTATCCCCAAAATAATAATATTGGGAATATAAATATGAAAAGTCGTCTTATTCTCTTTGCGTAGTGCAATCAAAAGTACAATAAGAAAGAAAATAATTAGAGTAAAAAAGATAAGTTGTAAGTGCCAAGGAGTCGCCTTTATTGCCTCTGGAAGTAAAAAAATATCTTCAGGGCTTAAATTACTAAATAGATATTGTTGTTTCTTTTTATTAATAAAATTTAAAAATATAACAAATAATTGACTTAAAAAGAGTGCAGTATATTTACGGCCTACCACAATAAAAAATAGTTGAATGACGGCATAATTAAAAAGAATTGAAAAAACAGTCTTTTCTGAAAGCAAATAGGTATAAAACTTATACCAAGTTAAGTTCATATCCCACGCTATATACAATCCAAGACAGGTTGAGAGAAATGCAACAAGAAAGAAGAGTAGCTGTTGACGTAAAAGAACCATGACTGAAGCAGATGGAAAAAAGAGCAATGGCGAATACTATCATAAAAGTAGTCGCTAAATCAGAATGCTTCCAAGTGTTTAGGTTGACTTAAATAAAGATAAAAAATAAACCTATAGTCACTAAGGACTATAGGTAATTAAAAATAGAAGAATTTACTCTTAGGTTAATTTATATTTTTCTCTATCAAAGGAGAAGAAAATATGTTTTCAAACACAGGGGTTAGTAATTTAGCACCAGTAAGATTCAAGTGGTTACTATCAAAATAGTATGGATATTTGTTCGCATCACTAATTATGCAATTAGGATTACAAATTATCTGCTTGACATGATCTATTTTTAAATTGCTGTACTTAGATTCTAAGGCTTCAAGTTTAGCAAAGAAGTTAGCATTATCACTAAGGTATTTATGTACATCATACTGCGCAGCAGTATTATTATCATAAAGGATTTTTGGTACTGGTTCTTTATAGATAGGTACAGGCATAATAAAATCGAGTGAAATATCTTTGTGTTTAAGAAGGTTTTCAATTTTTGAAAGCAACTTATCATCCAATGCGGGTGATGAATAATGCATTACGATTCGATTTGTCTTTAATCGGGTAGCTTCCCTAAGTAAAACATCTACAGTAAAAGGGCCTTCAATTAGAGGCGTATTAGAAACAACAAAGTAAGTGTTATATTCTTTCTTAGAAGCTGCTTCTGAAAATGCTATTTTAATTGAATCTGAATGACTGTTACCTACCAACAGAATGGATTTGTTAAAATTTTCATTATTAATTTTACAGGTAACAGCTTTAGGATCTAAGATACGCTTAAGCTTGCCACAGCGATATGTTGTGCGGTCTTTTAAACCTGCAAAAATATTTTTCTCTTGCGGAGTATAAAAATAGGTTTGAGTAACTTTAGTTATACCAATCAATGCAACTATTGAGATGATAGAAACTAGATATTCTTTCTTTATATTCTTAAAGTTCCTAGTTTCAATTAATTTATGCATTAGAATTGAAGCTACTACAATTAGAACAAATAAAGAGACTTTATCTAATAAATTTTCAGGATGTAAATTTGTACCCGTAAAAGGCTTGTATAAATAGAGAACAATAATAGGAAAGTGAACAAGATAAATAGAGTAGGAATAGTCACCAATTTTTGAAAGAAGTAAACCTAATTTACTATCTTGTAAGAATTTAGGTAATCCGAAACTCAGAACTAGTGCTGTTGCAATACAAACGATTAATGCGTGAATGCCAGGATGTGCATTTAATCGATTTACAGAATTTCCATCAATATGAAGAAATGGTACAGCACAAATTATAGCTAAGCCTAAAACCCCTAAATAACTGTAATTATTAAATTTAATATTGCCATTAATTGTTAAGTAATAAGCAACAATAAATCCAATTAGAAATTCCCAAACACGTAGAGGCATCATAAAAAATGACGTTTGGGGAGCAATTCCTAAAATAAAAATACAGCTTAAAAGTGAGCCAAATAATGCAATTGGAAGTAAGAATTTAGACTTTCTAAAGAAAAATACTAGAAGAGGTACTATTAAGTAAAATTGGATCTCTACACCAAGAGACCACAAATGAAGTAAGGGCTTAAAATCCGACTTACTAAAGTATGAGTTTTGCAGCCAGAAGCCAAAATTGTTAGCAAAGAATATACTGTATATTGATTGAGTTAAAACAGTTTCCTGTTCAGATGGCAGAACAAGAAATATTGCTGCAATTAATGTAAGAATTACAGTTGCAAAATATGCAGGTAGTAAACGCTTAGCCCTCCTTTCAAAGAACTTTTTAGCCTCGCCTGGGGTGTAGAGAATTGCCATTAAAAAGCCACTTACTACAAAAAAGACATCGACACCAAGGAAACCACTTTGTATACCAGTGATTTCAAGATGGAACAACACGACAAAAATAACAGCAAAAGCTCTTAAAATTTGTATATCAATTCTTTTATTCATATATCAGTATCATTTATAAAAAATATTTTCAGAATTCTATCAACTACCTTATTTTTTTTCACTAGATTACTTAAACCAGACCCAGCAATAAGAAGTAGGTTTGGAAAAAGATGACTAGAGACACAAATTGAATTACCCTATAAATTGGTCATTTTGGTCATAATATTTGAGTTTACCGTTTTTACTCTCTAAGAGTGATGATTTCTTTCTGCAAATGACTTTTTTCAAACACAGTATTTTCTGTAAACACACAACCAATATATATCCTCAATTAACTAAAAACTATAGTGATAAAGAAATAGATGAATAGCCCTTTATGGCTATTCAAATTTCCCATAACTATGATTAGCTAAACAATATAAATTATTTTTTATAACCCGTCGGATTCTGCTTCTGCCAGTTCCAACTATCCTTAAGCATATCCTCTAACCCATATTGTGGTTGCCAACCTAACTCAGCAACTGCACGGGCATTATCTGCAAAAGAAGTCGCTACATCTCCTGCTCGGCGTGGTGCAAATTCAAAAGCAACAGGTACACCATTGACCTGTTCAAATGTATTTTTAACTTGCAATACAGATGAACCATTACCAGTACCAATGTTCCATGCCCGGCAACCTTTCGCTTCTAATCGGTTATTTAGAGCACATAAATGTGCATTAGCCAAATCCACCACATGTATATAGTCACGTACACCAGTACCATCTAATGTGTCATAGTCATTGCCATAAATAGACAATTTCTCACGACGACCAACAGCAACTTGAGTCACATACGGCATTAAATTATTTGGAATACCTTGTGGGTCTTCACCAATACGGCCACTCTTATGTGCACCAACTGGGTTAAAATAGCGTAGTAAAGCTATCGACCATTTAGAATTTGAATCTGACAGCTTTTGTAATAATTGCTCAACAATCAGTTTAGTATAACCATAGTTGTTACTTGGCATGCCTGTTGGCATATCTTCATTTAAAGGAGAAATATTGGCTTCATCATATACTGTCGCAGAAGAACTAAATACGAGAGTATAGACGCCTGCCTTTTCCATCGATTTAACTAATTGGGTACTACCAGCAATATTATTATCAAAATAAATAAGTGGCTTTTCTTGGCTTTCACCGACTGCTTTTAAACCTGCGAAGTGAATCACAGCGTCAATTGAATGATTCTGAAAAACAAGATCAAGCTCATCTGCATTACGGATATCTCCCTGCACAAAAGTTAAACTCTTCTGCGTGATATCTTGAACTCTCGTTAATGACTCTTCGGAACTGTTTGATAGATTATCAAAAACAATAATTTCATGACCTGCTTCTAAAAGCTCTACACAGGTGTGTGAGCCAATATAACCAGCACCACCAGTAACTAGAATTTTAGCCATCTACTTTTCCTAATAATATTTTAATTAATCCACGTGTTGAGGCATCCAATGCTGAAAGATCATTTTGGACCCCATTTAAAATAGGTAATAGCTGATCAGCAATCTGTTTGCCTTTTTCGACACCCCATTGATCAAACGGGTTAATATTCCAAATTACAGACTGCACAAAAACTTTATGTTCATATAAAGCAATTAACATTCCCAAACTATATGGATTCAACTCTTTCAATAATAAGGTTGAACTCGGTTGGTTACCTTCATATTGTTTATAAATCGGCAGTTTTTCTAATTCAGTTGAGTCTAAAGCTTCATTACCAAAGGCCAATAATCTTGATTGCGCCAAACAATTCGATAATGCAAGATGATGCTGTTCGACTAAAGCTTCTGCATTTTCAACATAGGTAAAATGGTCAGCGTTATAACGTTGGACCGGGGCAATAAAGTCACAGCTTACTGCCTGAGTCCCTTGATGTAACAACTGGTAGAAAGCATGTTGAGCATTTGGTCCGACTTCACCCCATACAATTGGGCACGTATCGAGTTCAACTTTTTGACCATCACGCTGAATCGATTTACCATTAGACTCCATTTCAAGCTGCTGCAAATAAGCAGCAAAATACTTTAATCGGCCATCATAGGGTAATACAGCATGAGTTTGAATATTAAGAAAATTATTATTCCAAACTCCCAATAGCCCCATTAAAGCTGGAATATTTTGCTCATAATTCGTATTTTGGAAATGCTCATCTATTGCATGAGCGCCAGCTAAGAGTTGTTGAAAGCCTTCGACCCCAATACTCAGCGCAATAGGTAGACCGATACATGACCATAACGAATAGCGACCACCTACCCAATCCCAAAGCAGCAACTGATTTTCTGAGGCAATTCCCCATTCGGTCATTTTGTCTGCTTTCGTTGATACACCAACGAAATGACTTTTTAGAACTCGGGTGTGGGTTCCCAAGGCTTTTTCAAGCCATTGACGCACTGTTTGAGCATTTGACAAGGTATCAATCGTGCCAAAAGACTTTGAAGAAACAATAAATAGTGTTGTTTCCGGACGAAGTTGATGGAGTAATTCTGATAACTGACTACCATCCATTGTCGAAACAAAATGAACATTTAAAGGCTTAGCCGTTTTAACCTTAAAATCAGACAACGCATGGGTTACCATTTGTGGCCCTAAATCGGAGCCACCTACACCAATATTCACAACATCTTGAATAACTTCGCCAGTTGCTCCGCGATATTGCCCAGCATGGATTTTTTCCACTAAGGTATACATGCGTTGTAACTGACTATGGACTTGCTCGGTTAAATCTGGAAACTTTGAATAGTCTGCTGGCAAGCGCAATGCCCAGTGCATTGCCGCCCGTTGCTCTGTACAATTTACTTTGTCTAATGAAAAAAGACGTTCAATCCATTGATTTAATTGCTTACTTTTGGCTAGCGCAATTAATTGTTCCAAAATATCCTTGGTCACACGATGCTTACTATAATCAAAAACCAGTGGATCAAACTTTATAGAATATTGTTGAAAGCGATCTGGTTCTGAAGCGAACAATTCTTTGATCTGTAATTTTGAATTTTTCTTACCTAAAGACTGCAACTTTAATAAAGGGGAAACTAATTCTTTAGGAAATTTCTCGATAGATTTACTCATAAACGACCTACTCCTTCATAAGCAAAGCCCTTAGCCTTTACATATGCTGGGTCATAAATATTACGCCCATCCAAAATTAAAGGATGTTGCATCAATTGTTGTAACCGCTTAAAGTCCGGACTCCAGTACTGTTTCCATGCGGTAACCAAACATAATGCATGTGCGCCTTGAACAGCCTCATATTGATCAGTACAGAGCACTAAATCTTCACGATCACCATAGATAGCAGCAATTTCATCTAATGCTTGTGGATCATGCAAACGTACCGTTACACCTTGTGCCCACAACGCAGCCAATAAAATATGAATTGGCGAGTTATGTATGCTTGAGGTGTTTTCTTTAAAAGATGCGCCCCAAATGGCTACGGTTTTCCCACTTAAATTACAATGATAATAATTCCATAATTTACGGAATAGAATTTCTTTTTGTTGTTCATTAATTGCCCAAACTTGCTCTAAAAGGCGACTTTTCGCCCCAGTTTCAGAAACAGTACTCGAAAGTGTTAAAATATCATGAGAAAAGTTTTCACCACCGAAACCTACACCAGCTGACAAATAAGCTGCACCAATACGTGTATCAGCAGCAATACCATGTTTTACATTAGCTATATCAATACCAAGTTTCTCGGCCACCATAGCTAAATCATTCATATAACTAATACGGGTAGCCAACATGCCAGAGATACTGAGCTTGGTAAATTCAGCATCTAAAATCGGCATAAATAAATATTGATAACTAAAACGGAAAAATGGGCGCAACAGCTCTTGCATCGTATCTCGTGCATGGTTGGACTCAACCCCCACAATGACGTGCTTCACATTCAATACGCTATTAATGGCATTTCCCTCTTGAATTACATCAGGGAAATAGACCCATTCATCTTTTGGCAAATACTGTTTTAACTGATCAGTTCCGTGTAAGCCAAACGTAGAACCATTGACCATCAATCTAGGATGAACTATAGGACGTTGACTTAACTTCTCAACCGTATTTAAAGCAAGCTGAATTTGTGTGGGACTAAAACAGAATAAATAAACTTCAACATCAAGAGGAATAGCAGAAAAAGGACTTTCTTTTAAAAAACCCGATTTTCTTTGTTTATTCAAATAATTATTAACTTCTTGATCTTGATAGGAAAGTACAGAAACATTTTCTTCGCAGGTGACACTTGTGCACCAATAAATCTGATTGCCATATTCAGCTAGTAATGCTGCCATTACACCAGCGTGTAAGGTGGTTCCAAACACTGCGATTTTCATTGCACACCTGATTTTTTAATATTCTATAGATTTCTCTTCCCGTCATGGGAAGAGAATATACTGACTCTTTATTATATTCAGCAGTTTTTACAAATACTTAAGCAGAGCTACAAAATACTATAACTTAAGTTCTTTAATGAGCTGTTTAAATTCTGAACCTAATTTAGGATGTTCAAGCCCGTAATGTAAGACAGCCTTTAAATAACCTAGTTTACTACCACAGTCAAAAGTTTGCCCTTGCATACGATAAGCTTCAACAATATCTGTATCTTGCAACATCGCAATCGCATCTGTTAATTGAATTTCATTACCTGCACCTTTTGGCGTATTTTCCAAAAGTTTCATAATCTTTGCAGGTAAAATATAGCGGCCAACCACAGAAAGATTAGAAGGAGCAGAACCAACAGCAGGTTTTTCAACAATACCTTGCATGGCAATGCTTTCACCTTCTTTAGGACTATGCGCTACATCTACAATCCCATATTGATCAACAAGGTTATCAGGCACTGCTTCTACCATAATCTGTGCAGCTTGACTTGCATCATAACGTGCAATCATACGGGTTAAATCATTTCGACCCGAGTTGTCTTTCACCAACACATCCGGTAATAACACGGCAAAATCATCGGAACCGACAATACTCTTTGCACATAAAACCGCATGCCCTAAACCTAAAGGCTGAGGTTGCCTTACACTTACGACACTCACATGTGGCGGAACAATTTGAGTAATTTCTGCAAGCAAATCAAACTTCTTTTTTTGCTCTAATGTGGTTTCTAATTCAAAGTTTCGGTCAAAATAATTTTCAATCGATGCCTTTGAAGAGTGAGTCACCAAAATAATTTGCTCTATTCCGGCTTCAACCGCTTCACGTACCACATATTCAATGGCTGGACGGTCAACGACTGTTACCATTTCTTTTGGAATTGACTTACTTGCTGGTAAAAAACGCGTGCCTAAACCGGCTACTGGTAAAACTGCTTTTTTGATCATAACAAAGATTTCAAGATATAAATTTTACTTTACAGAAGAATCAACATTTTCTGGCGTATCATTACCTTTAAATAAAGATGGTCCAACATGTCCTGGCGCGTTAATACCTTCACGTCTAGTCATCACTTTGACTGTTTTAAACATAATTTTAAAGTCAACCCAAATACTGTGATTATCGACATACCACACATCACACTTAAATCGCTCTTCATAATCAAGTTCATTACGTCCGCTTACTTGAGCAAGACCTGTCATTCCTGGACGCACTTCTAAACGACGAGCCTGCTCTGGTGAATATAATGCAACAAAGTCTTTAAGCATTGGTCGGGGTCCAACTACGCTCATGTCACCTTTAAGCACATTAATCAATTGCGGCATTTCATCTAGGCTCGTAGAGCGCAATTTTTGACCAAAAGGAGTAATACGTGCCTCATCAGGCAACGGATTTCCTTGAGCATCAAAAGCGTCCTTCATGGAACGGAACTTAATCATTTTAAATAATTTTCCGTCCTTTCCGGGTCTTTCTTGATAAAAGAATATGGGTGACCCTAAATTTTTACGGACCTTATAAGCAACAATCAGAAATATTGGCGACAGAACAGTTAAAGCTATTAAAGAAATGACTATGTCTACTAAACGCTTCATATTTTCATTCACTCATTTTTTAATATCTTTACGAAGAAAGGTATTATAAATTTTACCCAATAAATTTGCTGGTAACAGTCTAAAGGCAGACCGTATCAGAAACAGCATGTTAGCATATAGAGGATTTTGTAACTTTAGTTGTTTTTTTAAATCTAGTAACTGTTTTTCACTTTTAATATATTGGAAACCTTTACGACGGCCATGCATGCCGTTATCAATACGAGCATAGACCAATACATCTTGTAAGTTCTGAACCTTATACCCTTCGGCAATCACGCGTAAAAAGAGATTATAGTCTTCCATCCATAAATGATGTTGATATCCACCCACCTTTAAAATTTTAGATTTTCTATAAGCAATTGTCATATTATTAAAAGGGCTTTGCTTTTTTGCATATTGACGAAGTTCTAAATTCGTCAATGGAACATTTCTCATACCTGAAGGTGAAGAGGGTTCATCAATAAATTCTATAATTTGCCCACCTAGAATCACTAAGTCTGGATCATTTGATAAAATTGTAATTTGCTTTTCAAATCGATCTGGAACACTAATATCATCAGTATCAACAATACAGACGATCTCATTAATGCATTGCTGTAGACCAATGTTCTTTGCTTTTCCTGTCCCTACATTTTCGGCAAGTTTAATGACTTTTAAAGTATCTGCTAATTTGTCTTTCCAATATTTAATTATTTGGTCTAACTCAGCGGTCAAAGGGCCATCTTCCACCATAATAATTTCAGAAGGTTTCACTGTTTGATTATTCCAAATACTTTCCATACATGCATTAAAGTGTTCTGGTTGCTCTTTAAAATAAATGGAAATTAGTACAGAAAATTTCATTAATTAATATCCTGATAAACATAGATAATGGTGTATAACATTCATATGAAACCTAAAATAAGTTAAGTAAAATTTAAAAATCTGCTAAATTTCACTTTATTAAAAAATATTTATAATGCCTTTTTTATAAAGTCAATAAGTTTATCTTCTTGATCTTCCCAAGTAACATCCTCTTCATATTTACTATATTTATCTAAAAACACATTGGTATTGACTAGCAATTTACTTTTAATATCACTAGGTGAATACTCATTCACTACAATAACACTAGAATTGTCTTTTAGATCCTCAGCCATTTTTGTCTTCTTAGATAAAATAATCCTTTTTTCAAAGAAAGAACATTCAAAGTACTTGTTAGAAATTGCATAAACAGCATTAAAATCATTGGTTGGATAAGCAGCCCAAACCAAATCAGATTTTTCATAAATATATTTAAGATCAGAAGAATTATATCTTCCAAAAAAGAAAACCTGATTTTCTAATTTATAAAAATTAACTGTACTTACTAATTTTTCAAGATCCGGACCATCTCCAAAAACAAAGAAATAAATATTTGTATCTTTTATTGCTAATAATATATTTTCAATAATATCAAAATATCGAACTACACCAATCCACGCCACATTCTTAGAATCTTTAGGAATTTTATCATCATAACGCTTTATCCAATCTGGTTCACTTGAGGCACTATTAAGTAATGCAGTTGATGGATAATTTTCAAAAACATAAGAATTTATTTTTTTTGAATAAAGAGGTTCAAAATGACGTGAGGCAAAGATAGTTAAGTTTACGAATCGTAGACATATTTTCTCAATAGAGAGAATTATTTTTCTTACAATATTATTTGATAAAGTAGGTAAATCTAAGCAATCATAGATTATCTTTACTTTCCAATTCCAAATTAGCTTTAAAATTACTGCACAAATTAATGAATCCCAGTGACTTGCAAAAAAGACATCAGGCTTTTCTTTCTTACAAACTGAATAGATATGAATAAAAAAAAGAGGAAGTTTTAATAATTTTTTTAGTTGATTTCCATAACCTATATTAGTATCTAAAATATAGGTTCCTTCTAATTTCTCTTTTAGGTCTACTGAACCTCGATTCCAAGCGACTACAATAACTTCAAAGTATTTCTTAAAAGAATTTTTAAATCGCTCAGTTCTAGAGTTAATTGGCCAAGTTGTATCTATCAGTAAAAATTTTTTCATCTTTAGTTTCTACCAAAAAAATGTATAAGGTTGGGCTTTTAAAATCAAAGATGCTGTATATAAAAAATACAATAAAATAAATACTGAAGACATTACTCTTTTTGATCCCATATTTTTTTCAATTAAAAGATTGTAAACTTTAGCCAACCATGGAATAGTAACTACACTTATAAGCAAAAATAAATAACTAACACGCCAAGCCATAATTACAACATGAGAAAAAATAACCATCAGCAAGGCACCAATTATATATAATTTGCAATAGTACATATCAAAATATTTAGGAATATGCTGTTGACACTTAAAGATTAAAAATACCACTCCCATAGCTAATATAATACGAGGATCATATATGGCCATAGGATACCCATAATCATCTGAAGCAAGATAGCTTAATAGAAAATCTGACAATCTGGTTAAATGTAAAATTTCAAATATTTTTAGCAAAATTTCAAAGGGAGAAACAAAGGCTAACATTGCAAAGGCAATAATTGTGGCATAAAATAATTTTTTTAAACTCACTCTAGCTAAAAACACTAAAACCAATATTAAAGCTGAAGAGTGGAATGAAGCGGCAATAACCAAAGCCAATAATGCTGTAAGCCATCTTTTTTTATAATAAAGAATCATAAAAAGCAAACCAAAAGCCGCTGCAACAGAAGTACGACTTGTTTGCATATTCATTGCTAAAAAATATGGCATCCAAATTAATAAAGATAATATTTTATAAGGTGAGTATTTATAAATTATATATGTAACTGGAATTAATGCTAAAGTGGCCATGGCAACAATAATATATTGCTCACCAAGACCCAAAGAATGTCCTAAAAAAGAAAGTAGTCGAAAGCCAATTTCTGCATGTATTTCAGGATCTATTACCTTTTCAAAAGTATCCGTTGCTGAATATAACCGTAAATAAGCATCATAGTCACCTGTACCAGTTCCTCCTACCCTAAAAGCAGAGAATATCAACATCCATAAGCTTAAAATAAAGAAGAAAATTTTATCTATTTTTTTACCATCAAATAGAGTACCGAACATGATGGCAAATAATAAGGTAAAATAAGGTACCATTAAAAATTTTCCTTAATAAAATCAATTATTCTCTGGCTCGCCAAACCATCTCCATATGGATTATTTGCACGAGACATTTGCTGATAAATTTTAGGATTATCTAATAATTCTTGGACAGCCAAGGTAATGGTCTGATAGTGCGTTCCCACCAATTTTACTGTACCAGCATCAACAGCTTCTGGACGCTCTGTTGTATCACGCATAACTAAAACTGGCTTACCAAGTCCTGGTGCTTCTTCTTGTACTCCCCCACTATCTGTAAGTACTAAATAAGCATGTTGCATAAGATAAACAAAAGGTTCATAACTTAATGGAGCAATAAGATGAACATTATTCAAACCACCTAATAATCGTTTCACAGGTTCTTGTACATTCGGATTAAGATGAACTGGATAAATAAAATGTGTTTCAGGGTTTACCTTTGCAAGAGAAGATAAAGCTTTACAAATATTCTCGAACCCTTCTCCAAAATTTTCTCGACGATGACCTGTAATTAAAACATAGCGTTTATCTATAATTGCGTCTTTTAGACCTGCTTGTTCTAAAATTGAACGAATAGAGTTCTTCATTTCATTAGAGTTTTCTATTTTCTTTACTACCCACTGCAAAGCATCTATTACAGTATTTCCTGTAATTTTAATTTTTTCTAAAGATATATCTTCATGTAATAAAGCTTTTTGATTTCGCTCAGTAGGAGCAAAATGAAGTGCAGCTAGTCGTCCCGTTAATACACGATTTGCCTCTTCTGGCCAGGGTGAATACATATTGCCTGTACGTAAACCAGCTTCTACATGTCCAACAGGAATTTGCTGATAAAAAGCAGCTAAGGATGCTGATAGAGTAGTTGTTGTATCTCCATGTACTAAAATTAAATCTGGGCGAAAATCTTTAAGTACATCGCGAAGTCCTAACAAAGCACCCGCTGTAACATCATATAAATCTTGTCCAGCTCGCATTAAATTTAAATCATAATCAGGCTGAATTTCAAATAGCTTTAAAACTTGATCAAGCATTTCTCGGTGCTGGGCAGTTACAGCAACTCGAGATTCAAAATAATCATCTTCAGCTAATGCTTTAACTAACGGAGCCATTTTAATAGCTTCTGGACGGGTACCAAATACTGATAGAATCTTCATAATGTATCAAAGCTCAATAACTAATATAGATGTTTAGAAAGTTTTTCTTTCCATAAATCAAGTGAGAAGTCTTTTTTAATCTTACGATGAGCAGCATCAGACATCTTTACATACTCAGTTTGAGAAAGGGATAGTGCACGCATCATAGCTTTAGCTAAATCAAAATCTGTAGCAACAATACCATTCACACCGTCTTCTATTATAACTTCATAACCATCACCTGGATAAATAATAGGTACAAGACCAAAAGACATTGCTTCGAGCAAGGCATAATTAGCTAATATTACATCTGCAGGTAAAATAAAAAATTTATAATATTTCATTATATCTTTAATATTTTTAACGAACCCATACACATCGACAAAGTCATTTAATTTCAGCTCATTATATAATTCCAATGTTTTTTCAGAGTAAGGGGTACCCCGTGGAGCGTAAACATTATTTGAAATAGAGTTGAATCCATATATAGCCGCCGAATAGTCCACATGATTATCCCTTAAATCAGCCAAAGCCTGTACCAAAGACATAACGTGTCTACCCTCAATTACCGCATTAGCATATAAAAAACTTTTCCTTTCTTTATTAACTAGGGCAGGGTTAATTTCCGAGACCGGAACGCAGTTATATATTTTTTCTATTTTATCCAACAACTTAGGATTTATATCTTTTATTGTTCTTATATGATGATGTTCTTTTGCATAAATGGTATTTGCGAATACTAGGCAAAGCCTTGACAAATGCATCTTCGCATTAATAATAAAGCGCAAAAATAAAGAATTATTATTTGCATCTTGTTTATCGCCAACGAGCTCCCCACCAATAAGCCAAAATCTGACATTAATACCCAATAATCTAGCAACTAATATATAAAATATTGATAATATAGAATAATCATAACAATCAATATTTTTCGGACGAAACTTATATAATACAGTTAAATAAGTATATACTCGTTTAAATTTATTTGTTCCTGCATAATAAAATTCTTCATTAATAGAGGAATCATTATTATTCCTATCGGCATTTAACAGCACCTTAGCATTAACGTCTATATCTTTATATGAATCTAATAAATACTGATATTTATGCGGGAAAAAAGGTAATCCAACAATTAGTAACTTTTTCATAGCACAAAAGCCTTAATAAACTGACGTCTGGTACCTAATACAGTCAGAATTTTCATAACACCGCTCTCTAACAGAACCACTAGAACTTCAAAAATTAACCTAACCGCAATAAAGATTTTAACCTTATGTTTTTAAACAAATAAAAACCAAAGAATAATGCAAAAAGCCACATCCCTATTCGCATATAAATCTCAAATGGAGCAAAAACATTGATTATAGACAAAACCATCAACAAAGCTGTAACAACATAGGCTTTCTTAGTAACGAAATCTCTCCAAACTTTTTTAGAAAGTTCAGTTCTAAATAGATAGAAACACCAAAAAGCCAAAGCGGTCGAGATAGCGGCCCCACTAGCACCATACAAAGGTACTAAAATATAATTGCTTACTAAACTGACTAACATCGCCAAAATAGAAGCTAGCATAGAGAATTTTGTCTTACGCGCAATTGTGATCCCTATCGCCGTTGTTTCCGATAAGGTAAAGAATAACGGCCCCAACAAGCAGATACACATTAAAAATTGAATTTCTACATAAGTTTTAGGTAATAAAAATGGTAGTATCCATGAAAACATACCTGCAAGAACAACGACAAAATAGATTGCAGCGAGAACATATTCTGAAATATCATCAATTTTCTTATAATCGACATTTCCCTCACTAATCCATTTAAAAACCATGGGTGACCAAATGGTATTAAAAATACTAGAAATAAGTGTTGCAACAGCAGCAATACTCATTGCAACAGAATAGACGCCTAACTCCGCATAAGTTGACATACTACGTAAAAATAGCCTGTCCATTACATTTAAGCCCCAAGATGCCAGCCCACCTACAACTAGAGGTAATCCAAAAGCTAAACTTACTTTAAACTGTTGCCAATCAAATTTAACTTTTATTGCCGGTAACCATTCTTGTCGTGTATTCCATACATATACAAAAAAAGCAGCCATTAATGACAAAGCATTTGCCGTCAAAAGCGTATAACTATTTTTATCAAAATTAAACCAGACGACGCTAAGCACAAATACCAGAAATAGTATTTTAGGTAATAACTGGCTCATAGAAAAAGCTAGAGCCTTTTCTTGCATTCGTAAAATAAGAGACAGAAAACGTGCTATTAAAGCGACAAGAAAACAAATAATACTTAATATACTTAAATATATACTTGGTATGCCATACAATAATTTAGATACAATAGATGTATCATATAAAGTTATAGCTAAAAGCGATATAGAACCAAGTAATAAGCCTGGCCACATTACAACTTTAAATAATAAAAATTTATTATCGAATTCATGATACTCGCGTACATAAGCCTGATCTAGCCCTAAACAAAATAGTAATATAAAAAAACTAGTACAGACTTGGAGCATTGAAATTCTGCCAACATCTTCAACAGAATAAAACCATGTAATCATTGGCAAGGTAATTAAACCGATGAGTCCTGAACCGATTGGACCAATAGCGTATGCTAATATCTTAGATTTGTTCATTTAAAGCCAATTCTTCAATGATATGAACAAATTCATGATAATTCTTCTCTGAATTAAACCTATCTTCAACTGTTTTACGTGCATTCTCTCTATATGAAGTAATATCCTTTGAAAATAAAATAGTTTCTAAACCAGTTGTTATTTCTAAAATATCCGCCTTTGAAGACATTAAAAAACCATTCTGTTCATTAACCAAATCGGAAATACCACCAATATTAGGTGCTATAGTTGGAATTCCATAACTCATAGCTTCCATAATTGAAACTGGCACTCCTTCAGATTCACTAGCATTAATAAAAACACTAATATTATTTTTAAGTAACCAATTATGCACTTCACTATTACTTAATTGACCTAAAAAATCAGCTTTTAAATTCCCATTTTCTTTGACTATATTTAATGCTCGTTGTTTTAATTCATCAAATAAATCACCCGCACCTATGTGTGTCCACTTCACTTTTATATTATGTTTAATTGAAAAATCATTTATAGCATCCATAATCTTATCAATTCTTTTTAACGACACACAATATGATAATGACAAGATATTTAACTCATTATAAATATTAGTATATTCAAAATCCTTTATAGGCAAAACAACACCTAGCCGCGCCACTGCCAGCCTATTCAATGGGTAATTATATTTATCTTTATAATAATTACGAGCGCGATCTGACAATAAGAATACTCTATCAACATCATGCCTAAATTGTCTTTTTAGTGGCATATAATTATTAGGATGACGCTCCTCGTAAACGTCGAATCCATGTGCTCTAGATATAACTTTACCAACAATCCCTTTACGTTTTAAAAAGCAGGCAGCGTAATAAGAAACGTCATTCCAATAAGAGTAAATTATAATTTCACCATCAATATCTTTAACACTTTTCTTAAGATACTTACTATATTTTAATGTACCTGAAACTTTAGCCAAGGCATAATATATACTAGTAAAATTAATTTTTTTCGAAAAAAAAAGGTATTTAAGTTCTTTCCAAAAAATACTAGAAAAAAAACCTAGAAATGCAAAATATAGTTTCTCTAACTTACTATTGGCAGGAGAAAATTCATTTAATATATTAATATTTTCAGGATATAACCGTTCTAAACCTTGCCTATTACTTGGATATATTAATACTTTTTTGAATTTTGTATTATCCCAATAAAAAATCTCTGACTCTATAAATTGCTCCCCTCCCTCATATGGAAAGCTCACTGTTAATATTACTAAACTTGTCATTCTATATTACCGTTGAGTATGCAGAAAACAATAAAATTCAATCTAGTTTTCTATATAAAAGGAATTATCTGATTATCCACGAATCCTACTTATATCGAAATCACTTAGAAATAACCTTTGCAGGAACCCCGGCTATAATTACATTATCACCAAAGGATTTTGTTACTACAGAATTGGCTCCAACGATAACATTATTACCCAAACTCACTCCTTCACGGATAAAAACATTATCCCCAATCCAACAATCATTCCCAATGCTAATATTTTTCTCAATATGTTGACTATTTCCATCTATATTCGTAGTGGGTTTTTCTTTTGAGTGCGTAATGGCTTTAATAGATACATTATATCCAATTGCACATCCTTGCCCAATAGTGATTGTTGAATTTTCTCCTGAAGACAAATGAGCCTGATTTAAATAAGTATAGTCACCTATAAATAGATTTTTCGGTAATATATTAAGAATACAATTTATACCAATAGTTGCTTTTTTAGATACACCTGTAAACTTTGAAATTCTATATTGATGTGTTTTATATTGAGCCCAAGTAATAATCTTTACTATTAGCCGTGCTATTAAAGTGCTCATGCAATACCCTTTAAGCTTTCCACAATAATCTTTTGCTCTTGCTCTCCCAAATAAGGATGCATTGGTAAACTCATTACCTTTTCAGCAATAGCATCACCTACAGATAGAACAACATCTTTATCAGCTACAGCAGGTTGCTTATTTAGTGGAATCGGATAATGCACAGCAGTAGGAATACCTTGAGCTTTTAATTTCTCTTGTACTTCTGCGCGGTTATCAACTTGAATTGTATATTGTGCCCACGCACTGGTATTATGCGCTTCAAGATACGGCGTTGTATGAATACCAGCCTGATTAAATAACTGATTATAAATTTCAGCTACTTTTTGACGTGCTTGCATTTCATCATCCAAAATTTCCAATTTTGGTAATAAAATAGCTGCTTGTAAGGTATCTAAGCGACTGTTCACCCCAACACGGATATGGTGATAACGCTTATCTTGGCCATGACGTGCAATCTGACGAATCACTTTAGCTAGTTCATCATCATTGGTAAAGATAGCACCACCGTCACCATAACAACCTAATGGTTTGCTTGGGAAGAAACTCGTGCAAGCAACAGTACTTAGGTTACAGCTTTTACGACCTTTATAGGTTGCCCCAAAACTTTGCGCAGCGTCTTCAATTACAGGGATACCATACTTTACAGCAATCGCATTGATTGCATCAAAGTCTGCGCACTGCCCATATAGACTCACAGGAATAATAGCCTTGGTCCGAGGGGTAATCGCTGCTTCTAATTTTTCAACGTTTAAATTATAAGTCTTCGGGTTTACGTCGACATAGACAGGCTTTGCACCTAATAATGCAACCGTTTCAGCAGTTGCTATATAAGTAAAGCCAGGAGTGATTACCTCATCGCCAGGACCAATACCAAATGCCATTTGTGCAATTTGCAAGGCATCTGTACCATTGGCGCAAGTAATACAATGTTTAGCACCTACATAAGCAGCAAGCTTTTCTTCTAGCTCAATTACTTCTGGGCCTAAAATGTATTGACCATGTGTCAATACATTTTGAATACCAGCATCAATTTTATCTTTAATTCGATTTTGTTGTGCTTTTAAATCAATAAAGTCAATCATATTAACCCTGCTTTGTCAGTGTCGTTCCATCAAGTTGATAAATTGCTCCAGTATGAGAACAGATAGTCTGAGCTTGTCCCTGCAAAGGCAAATCAAGCTGTTCACCAAACTCACTCATCCAGCCAATTTGTTTAGCAGGTACACCCACCATCAGTGCATATGCAGGTACATCTTTATTAACTACTGCACCCGCACCAACAAAAGAATAAGCCCCAATGGTAACCCCACAAACAATCGTGCAATTTGCTCCAAGTGTGGCGCCCTTTTTCACTAATGTGTCTCGATATTGATCTTTACGCTCAATGAGAGAACGAGGGTTGTAGACGTTAGTGAACACCATGCTTGGGCCACAAAATACGCCTTCTTCTAAAAATACATTATCGTAAACCGATACATTATTTTGGACTTTACAGTGGTCACCAATCACAACTCGGTTACCAACAAAGACGTTTTGACCTAAAGACACACCTTTACCAATTTTGGCTCCGCCACACACATGAACAAAATGCCAAACACGTGAGTCCTCACCAATTTGTGCGCCATCATCGACTATGGCAGTTTCATGTTGATAAAAGCTCATGCTTTTTTCACCTTTGCCAATAGTGGATGTGGGTTTTCTGGGTTTTCAACGATTGGAGAAACACGAATTACTTCAACTGTTTCAATTGCTGCACGGTTCTCTTCAACACCATAACCTTTACCTTCTAATACACGCTGATAGCTTTGTGTATGTAAATCGGTAAAGCCGCCTGAAAACTCAAGCTCTTCATTTTCAATGGTAATACTACGATAAGTCAGCTTTTCACCTTGTACCGCATTTTCTGGCAAATTATTTGCATCAATTGATAAGAACCAACGGACACGTGCACGCTCATATTCCAAATAACCAGAAGCAGTTTTCTCATCACGGAAATGCACTTCATTCTTAACAATTTTGCCAAAAATGAAATGCAACATGTCGTAGAAATGCACACCAATATTAGTTGCTACACCACCTGACTTTTGATCTAACCCTTTCCAAGATTTTAAATACCATTTACCACGAGATGTTAGATAAGTAAGGTCAACATCAAATACTTTGTCAGCTGGAGCAGCTTGAACCTTATCACGTAATGCAATAATTGAAGGATGTAACCGTAATTGTAAAATTGAGTTTACCTTAGCACCGTATTGCTTTTCATATTCAGATAACATATTTAAGTCTTCTGAATTCAGTACCAATGGTTTTTCACAAATGACTTCAATACCATTTTTCAAAGCATATTTCATATGCGGCGCATGTAAATAATTAGGTGAGCAAATCGCTACATAATCCAGCTTTTCACCTTTTAATTTTTGGTCCTCTACATATGCTTCGAATTCTTCAAATTCAGTAAAAAACTCAGCTTCTGGAAAATGACTATCCATAATCCCAACCGAGTCATTTATATCCATTGCTACAGCTAAGGTATTACCAGTTTCTTTAATTGCTTTTAAGTGACGCGGTGCGATATAACCAGCAGCACCAATTAATGCAAATTTTTTCATGATCAAAACTTCAATTTAATAATAAGATAAAATTAGAGACGGAACACAGTAAAGCCTGCATCTGACATTTCTGTACGGTCAAAAAGACTCTTTACATCAGCCAATACAGGTTTTTCACTTTTCACATAATTGCGCAACTCATTTGCAGAAAGTGAGCGAAATTCATTATGGCCTACTGCAACAATTATACTGTCTACAGGATTCTCAACATCTACCATACCAAGCTCTATGCCATATTCATGTCTAACTTCATCTGCGTCTGCCCATGGGTCTGCTACGACAACTTGCGCACCCCAGAATTCTAACTCTTTAATGAGATCAGCCACTTTGCTATTGCGGATGTCAGGGCAGTTTTCCTTAAAAGTTACTCCCAGTACACCAACTTTTGCACGAGGTACATCAATACCATTTTGAAGCATAAGCTTAATCGTATTACGAGCAACATAACGTGCCATATTGTCATTAATACGACGACCAGCAAGAATCACCTGTGGATGATAGCCAACTTCTTCAGCTTTATGAGTTAAGTAGTAAGGATCTACACCAATACAATGTCCACCTACTAAACCTGGACGGAAAGGTAAGAAGTTCCATTTACTACCTGCTGCCTCTAAAACATCTAAAGTGTCAATTCCGATTCGATCAAAAATTACAGAGAGTTCATTTACTAAAGCAATATTTAAATCACGTTGCGTGTTTTCAATGACTTTTGCTGCTTCTGCAACTTTAATGCTAGAAGCTTTATGTGTACCCGCAGTAATAATACTCGCATAGACTGCGTCAACAGTATTTGCTACTTCTGGTGTACTGCCACTGGTAATTTTCTTAATTTTAGTGAGTGTATTAACTTTATCGCCTGGATTAATACGTTCAGGACTATAGCCAGCAAAGAAATCCTGGTTAAATTTAAGACCAGATATTTTTTCTAATATTGGAATACATACTTCTTCTGTCGCACCTGGGTATACCGTAGATTCATAAACTACAATATCGCCTTTCTTTAAAGCTTGACCTACGGTTTCACTTGCTTTTCTTAGAGGGGTTAAATCAGGACGATTCACCTGATCTACCGGTGTAGGAACAGTTACAATAAAAAAATTACTTTTTTCTAAATCAGCTAGGTTTGCACTAAAACTTAATTGTTCTGCTTTTTGAAGATCTTCCGGTGAAACCTCTAAAGTGTGGTCTTGACCACCCTTTAGTTCATTAATACGAGTTTGATTAATATCAAATCCAACTACCGGCCCTTTTTTCCCAAACTCAACTGCCAATGGCAAGCCTACATATCCTAAACCTATAATCGCTATTCTTAAATCGGCAAGTTGCATAAAAGTTAGCCTTTTTCCTTACAAGATTGTATCTATTAAATATATGTTG
>Ga0163161_10000729_pt1 | contig 25879 bp, 22 predicted proteins | sample S45metaG_FD_129847 | JGI IMG/M metagenome (GOLD analysis project Ga0163161, IMG submission 129847) | Switchgrass rhizosphere microbial communities from Kellogg Biological Station, Michigan, USA - S4-5 metaG | ecosystem: Host-associated > Plants > Roots > Rhizosphere > Soil | place: USA... | reverse complement strand
CTTAATAAAACCTTTTCCTTGCATTGTTTGTTTAAAATAATTTGTCTTTCGCTGTTTTTTAACAAGTCGGCAAATCTAATTAAATTTTTAAATTATAGAACCCCTTAATTGATAATTTATTAACATTAATTTTTATCGGGCAATAATCTCATTTTTTGTCTGCTAATCGTTTTACTAAATACTTGCATTTTGATACTACCCTGATTAGGAAAGCAGGTGTAGCACTTTTGGCTCTGGTTCGGTCCCGCTAATGTTTCTGCCCCGATAGAAAAATCGTGGGCATCCACGTATATCGGGTTTAGCTGGCTAGGGAAGAAGCGCATCTTTGAAATTACCTCATTGCGAGGAGGAATAACAGCCTGCCCCGAATTTTCGGGGAAGCAATCTTAAAACAATCCTTGCTTGCCAAAGCGTTAAGATTGCTTGGTAGCCGAAAAGCTCCTTGTAATGACGATATAACGGTCTATATCCGCTCTAAAACCTCAAAAGTATAATCGTATTTGTTCTTTTCATCGGCCTTGTGGGCTTCACTGCTGATTAATTTCCATTCGTTCCGGTCAATTTCAGGGAAAAAGGTATCCGCATCAAAATGGTGGTGAATGGTGGTTAAATAAAGCGTGTGCGTTTTAGGAAGGGCTTGTCTGTAAATTTCTGCACCACCAACAATAAATACCGGTTTTTCTTCTGTTTTGGTAATTACTAAAGCTTCATCTAAACTATTTACCACTTCAGCACCATCGATTTTTAAACTGGGGTCTCTGGTAATCACAATATTCCTGCGGTTAGGCAGCGGTCTACCTACAGAATCGAAAGTTTTGCGGCCCATTACAACCGTGTGTCCCGAAGTGGTTTGCTTAAAGAACTTTAAATCGGCTGGCATATGCCATAAGAGCTGGTTGTTTTTGCCTATTGCGAAGTTCTCACCTACAGCTACGGCTATTGAAAGCGAAGGGCTTTCTAGTTCATTAGTCATTAGTCATTTCTTTATTAGTGCCTGTAAAGTGCATTTGGGCATAATTTCTAAGTATGATCCCCGCATGCGTCGACAAGTTAAAACTTGTTTAAATTTTTTCCAATATATTTTATGTAAGCATTCAGTTTTAAATGGATTGTTTGCAATTCGATATAAAGTTCTGAATAACAATCTTCAGATATCAAATTTCTGTTTTTTGATTTCCGAAGAAATGATTTTACCTCTAAAATTGAACCCCGGCTGTAATAACAAAAGTTTTTGTTCTCCTTATAGTGGTATCGGCCATATCCTCCAGCAATATTAGCGCTAATCGAATCTGCGGCTCTGCATAGTTGCTTTCCGATAGTATCTTTTGCAAAATAATCCCATCTCATCACTACATCCCAGATTTTATCAGAAATTATCTCTGATAGGTTATAGACTTCTAAATCCTCTAATTTATAATTCATGATTTCTCTTGATTAAGTAAATTAAAGGGACGATTTTTTAAAAAATAAGGATATTCAATTCTGCACCCAGACAAATGAACCAATGGCTAATGACCAGTGAACAAATGTTATACTGCCACTATTCCTTTAATATGCGGGTGCGCTTCATAATTCTCCAGGGTAAAGTCCTCAAATTTGAAATCGAAGATGCTTTTTACCTCAGGATTAATTTTCATAGTTGGCAATGCTTTAGGTTCGCGGCTTAACTGCAGGTTGGCCTGCTCAATATGGTTATTGTATAAATGTGCGTCACCGAGCGTATGGATAAAATCTCCGGCTTCAAGGCCGCACACCTGTGCCACCATCATGGTAAGCAATGCATAAGAAGCGATATTAAATGGAACCCCCAAGAAAATATCGGCACTGCGTTGGTATAACTGACAGCTTAACTTCCCATCGGCCACATAGAATTGAAAAAATGCATGACAAGGAGGCAAAGCCATATTTTCGATTTCAGCAACATTCCAGGCAGAAACAATAATCCTGCGCGAATCGGGATTGTTCTTTATCGTATGGATGATATTGGTAATCTGATCGATATGCTGCCCATCGGGTGTTGGCCAGCTTCTCCACTGCGAGCCATAAACCGGTCCCAGGTTGCCTTTTTCGTCAGCCCATTCGTCCCAAATGCGTACACCATTATCTTTTAAGTATTTAATATTGGTATCGCCGGTTAAAAACCAGATTAACTCATGTATAATAGATTTTAAGTGCAGTTTTTTTGTCGTCACCATCGGAAAACCTTCCTGAAGGTTAAAACGCATCTGATATCCAAAAACGCTTATGGTTCCGGTACCGGTACGGTCGTGCTTTTGAGCGCCATGATTAAGCACATGTTGCATTAAATCTAAATATTGTTTCATACTGTTCTGATAATTTACAAATATCTAAAATTTATCAGGTGTTGTGAATCATTTTTATACACACTGTTCACTTACTAACATTGTAATGATAATTGTTTTTACGCAGATTGGAATTTTATGTTTTAGGCGTTTAAACATTAATAGAAGTAGCCACTGGCCCTTTAGCCCCGGGTGCAGTGTTACCCTGCAGCAAGGAGGAACGACGAAGCAAAGCGTAAAAGCGGAACACGGGAACAAAGTTAGCGATGAACCAATGCAATTGTGCTCCAAAAAAAACCGACTATAAAATGCAAAGAAACACGACGCCATAAAAAACACTTTTGTATGTTTGCAAATGAGACGTCTGCTGGTTTCGGCACCATGAACTCACGACTCAGGACTAACATGCTATCTTTTCCCAACGCAAAAATAAACCTAGGCTTAAATATCACCGAAAAACGTGCTGACGGTTACCATAACCTTGAAACTGTTTTTTATCCGATCAATATTAAGGATTCTGTCGAAATTACTGATGCACAGGTAACTTCGTGCAAAATCCATGGCATTGATATTCCCGGCGATGCGAATGATAACCTGTGTTTTAAAGCCTACCAATTGGTAAAAAAGGATTATGATATTCCAGCGCAGCAGATCAATTTATTGAAAAACATTCCAGTTGGTGCAGGTTTGGGTGGGGGATCGGCAGATTGTGCTTTTCTGATCAAATTATTAAACGAGAAATTCAGTTTGGGGATGTCTGTTGATAAGATGGAAGGTTATGCCCGTCAGCTAGGGGCAGACTGTGCTTTTTTTATCGAGAACAAACCTGTTTATGCTTTTAATAAAGGTGATGAATTTAAAAAGTGTGAAATAGATTTGTCAGCCTGGTTTAAAGTTTTGGTAAAACCGCCCGTACATGTGAGTACAGCTGATGCTTATGCACATGTAAAACCTCAAAAACCTTTGCAATCGTTAAAAGAAATTATACATTTGCATCCAACAACATGGAAAAATAAGGTTATCAACGATTTCGAACTATCGGTATTCGTAAAGTATCCCCAAATTCGTCAAATAAAAACCAGTTTGTACGATGCAGGCGCAACATTCGCTTTAATGAGTGGTAGCGGTTCGTCGGTTTTTGCAATTTTCGACCATCCGGTTAAATTGCCCGAACTGGAAGAAAATAACTTAGTATTTTATGGTATTTAAGCTAAGCAAATGGCGCATTGTGTTCGAATATCAAAATGTTAGGGGATTATATAATAAATTTAAATTAAGGTATAGGGTTGGAAGGTAGAAGGCTTAAGGTCCTGATACCTGATACTCAATACCCGATACTATTAATATGAACATAAATCTGATCCGCAAGAGCGGTAAATTTAATTTTGAAGCAGAAAACGAGAGCGGTTTTACTGTAGAGTTGGATGCAAAAGCTGCTATTGGTGGCGAAGGAAAAGGTTTCAGGCCGATGGAGATGTTACTGATTGGATTGGGTGGCTGCAGCGGTATTGATATGGTAAATGTATTAACCAAGCAGAAGGAGCCACTTGATGATATTAAAATCGCTATAAATGCTACCAGAAAAGAGGAAGAAATGCCGCCGATTTTTGACGTAATCGATATTCACTTCGATTTATTCGGTGATTTAAGCGTTCAAAAAGTAGAGCGTGCATTAGCCATGACTTTCGATAAATATTGCTCCGTATCGAACATTTTAGGCCGCTCTGCAACTATTAATTTTACTTACAAAATAAACAAGGTGTAGGGGGGAGGTTTAAGGTATAGGGTTTAAGGTGTAGGGTTCAATCTCACATCTCAAATCTAATGTCTCACATCTTAAATCTCATGTCTCAATACTTATATCTAACAATACAATGAAATCCGAAAATTTTGAAACCATAGCTATACGCACTCAAACCGAACGCAGTTTACACAAAGAGCATTCCTCACCAATTTACCTTACTTCGAGTTATAAGTTTGAAGATGCGGAAGAAATGCGTGCTTTGTTTGCTAACGAAAAGGAAGGAAATGTATATAGCCGTTATTCAAATCCAAATACATCTGAGTTTATAGAGAAAATGTGCCTCTTAGAGGGGGCTGAAGATGGTTTCGCCACCGCTACAGGTATGGCCGCTATTTTTACCACATTTGGTGCTTTTTTAAAAAATGGCGACCACTTGGTTTCGAGCAGATCTGTTTTTGGTTCTACACATCAATTATTAACCAATGTTTTTTCTAACTGGGGCGTAACTTTCGATTATGCCGACCTGGATAAACCACAGGATTGGGAAGCTTTGATTAAACCCAACACCAAAATGATTTTTGTAGAAACGCCATCTAATCCAGGTATCGACATTATCGACCTGGAATTTTTGGGCGATCTGGCTAAAAAACACAATGTATTACTGGTTGTTGATAATTGTTTTGCCACACCATATCTGCAACAGCCGATTAAGTACGGCGCACATATTTCGATCCACTCTGCTACCAAATATATTGATGGACAAGGAAGAGTATTGGGTGGCGTTATTTTAGGGACCAAAGATTTAATTGCAGATGTGATTGCTTTTGCCCGTCACAGTGGGCCGGCGTTATCGCCTTTTAATGCATGGATTTTATCTAAAAGTTTAGAAACGTTGGCCATCCGTATGGACCGCCATTGTGAAAATGCTTTAAAAGTTGCAGAATATTTAGAAAAACATCCGAAAATTAAACTGGTAAAGTATCCATTTTTACCATCACACCCTCAGTATGATATTGCTAAAAAGCAAATGAAACAGGGTGGTGGCATTGTAACCATTGTGGTTGAAGGCGGTATTGATGCTGCACGTAAGTTTATGGATGGCCTGAAAATGTTCTCTATCTCCGCAAATCTGGCCGATACCCGTTCCATTGCAACACATCCTGCTACCAGTACACACAGCAAACTTACAGAAGAGCAACGCAACGAAGTTGGTATTGAGCAAGGTTCGATTCGTTTATCAATTGGTTTAGAGCATATCAATGATATTTTAGCTGATATTGAACAGGCATTGGCTTAATATTTTTATAACGAAGAATGAATAAAATATTAAAATGTTCTGTTCATTCTTTGTGTATTAACAGGATATTTTAATTTGAAATAACTTTATGAGAGGCTTTTTTTTATTGTTATTGAGTACGGTTTTGTTTTCTTGTAATCAAAATGATAAACATTCTTCGGCTTTTGAGAAAAGAGCAGGACTGAATTTGGAAAAAATTGATTTCAGAGAAGAGCCGCTTGAATTTTTGAAATCTAAGATAGACTCAAATGTAAATAATGATCCGGATTATCTGAAAAAAGGCTATTCATTGCCTTTCGACTATCCGGTTGGTTATAAGCTAGATGCTTGGAATGGCAAAAATTCATTTTATGGTAAAGCATATTACAGTAAGATTATAGATAGTATTGCATATTATCGGAACATATCCTTCAATAGGATCGCTTTTTTAACGCACAATAATAAAACTGTAGCGGTTTTAGCCGACGCAGAAATTAAATCTGATACGGTTTACAACGAGTTTGTTAAACAGTTAGAGAAGCAGTTTGGCAAGCCAACTTTTAGGCCACAAACTACTGAAGACGTTTTTTACGAGTGGTCTGCCAAAGATAGGCGTATACAAATAGATTATTCCAAAGGGTTCTCAATGGAGGCAATGTCTGGCAAGAAAACGGAATTAAAGCAAACATTTAATCTGCAGATGCTTATTTTTAATAGGGCTGAAGCGGCAAAAATTGATAGCATACAGCAGAAAAATTATGCTAAAACAAAGGAATATAAAGTGATGCAGGGCGATTTCAAATTGTATAAAAATGATCCTCAAAAGAATATCGTTTTAATGGATAGCATCCTAAATGAAAAATTTAAGGAATAATTTTTTCCAGCTTTTAAAGAAATTGGGTTAATAAAATAAAAGCGAGACATTTTAGCATGTCCCGCTTTTTTGTTGCGCAATTTTTTGGCTGGCTATTGAATTTGATAACCGATAAGTGTAATTTCAGACAGTTAGGTAAACCTTGAATGATAATGGTGGAATGCACTTCGCTACTGAAAAATCTGCGCAAATTGCGTTAGAAAAAGGCATCATCTTTTTGAATCGTTATTTCTTGAAGGTGGTCGCGGGTATCCCCTTAACAAGATATAATGTTAATTCAGGGAAATGTAAGGCTGTGCCCTCAAGGGATTTTTTATGGAATAACGGTATATCTTTTTACTATGAACGACATCGATTTTATTCTTTCCGAACTAGAATCCATCAGTGAGCCTGATTATCTAAAAAAGATGGCTCATTTTGGGATCGATATCTCTAAAGCTTTTGGTATCCGAGTGCCGAATATCAGAAAGCTGGCCAAACAGATCGGTAAAAACCAAGAACTGTCTTTATTGCTCTGGGAAACCGGATTTCATGAAGCCCGCCTCTTAGCAACCTTTATTGGTGATTATAAACAGGTGTTAGAAACGCAAATAAACGCCTGGACGAGTGACTTTAGCTCCTGGGATATGTGTGATCAGGCTTGTGGAAATCTTTTCGTTAAAACGCCTTATTTTAAGCCGAAGGCCTTTGAGTTTGCCCAGGCTGAAGCCGAATTTGTAAAACGCACCGGTTTTGTGCTGATGGCCGAGGCTGCCGTACATCTCAAGAAAGAACCAAACGAAACTTTTTTAAGTTTTCTTCCAATTATTGAAAGAGAAGCTTACGATAACCGGAATTTTGTTAAAAAGGCCATTAACTGGGCATTGAGGCAAATCGGCAAGCGTAATGCTTTCCTGCATGAGCATGCCATCCAAACCGCAAACAACATCCTGGCTCAAAACAATAAAAAAGCAAACTGGGTAGCTTTAGATGCCTTGAGAGAGCTAAATAGCGATGCGGTGCTTGCCAGGCATGTTAAACGCCCAACGCTAAACACTTCGCGCTAAACTTTCTTACCCTACATCAATGTTTGGTAAACATCGCTGCTGTAAATTTGTATCATAAACAAGAAAGGAAATTTATGTCACAGTTTATTTTGCACAAAGAAAACACCAGAGGTCATGCTAATCATGGTTGGTTAGATGCACACCATTCATTCAGTTTTGCTAATTACTACAATCCAGAAAGGATGCACTTCGGAGTTTTAAGGGTTTTAAATGATGACAGTATTGATGGTGGAATGGGCTTTGGCTCGCACCCACACGATAACATGGAAATTATTACCATTCCATTGGCTGGTGCAATTGCGCATAAAGATAGTATGGGCAATTCGGCCGTAATTAAAAATGGTGAAATCCAGGTGATGAGTGCCGGAACAGGTGTTAGCCACAGCGAGTTTAACGCAAATGCAGATGAGCAGTTAAACTTATTGCAGATCTGGTTGTTCCCTAACAAGAAAAATGTTACGCCACGTTATGACCAACAAACATTAGATGTTGCAGCGAGGCACAATAACTTCCAACAGATTTTATCGCCAAATGCTGATGATGCTGGCGTATGGATTCATCAGGATGCTTGGTTCTCGCTAGGTAAGTTTGATGAAGGTTTTGAAACAGTATACAAAATCAAAAAGGCTGGAAACGGTGTTTATGCTTTCGTAATCAGTGGCGAGGTAACCATAAACGGACAAGTATTGAGCAAAAGAGATGGATTAGGTGTTTGGGATACTGACAGTATTAGTTTTAAAGCCAATACTGCAGATGCAGAGGTTTTATTGATGGATGTTCCGATGGAGCTGAATTAATTTAGAAGAATCGTCATTTCGACCGTAGTAGAGAAAACTTGGAGTAGAGACCAAGTATTTCTCTACTTTGCTACTGATGAAAAATTGGTGCTCCAGTCGAAATGGCGATTTTCTTTAAGTACAATGATATTTCTTAAACCTAAAATTATGCAAATTACTATACTTTATATTGGCCGGGATACAGAAATTACCGCAGTAATGAACCGTTTGTTAAATGCCAGGCCCGAATGGAAGGGTTTGTGTGTTTGCAAAAATGAAGAAGCCATTTCCATTTGTAAAGAACAGCACATTGACTTGGTTTTACTTGGAAATGGAATCGATCAGGAATCAGAAGCCGAACTGAAAAATAAGCTTCTTGCCTTAAGGCCAGGTCTGAAAATTATCCAGCACTATGGTGGGGGTAGTGGATTGTTATATGGTGAGATCATGACCGCGATAAGCTTGGATTTTTAAGATGATGGGATTTCAAGATCAGGCCTCACAAAATTCACTTCTTATTAACAACCTAATCTTACCATCCTCAGATCATATCAATTCTGGCCTATATCTTCTTTGTGCCGACACCTAAATCTTATAATCCTTAAATCATACTAATCACGGCTCTTGTTATCCGGATGCTTCGTATTATAAACTCTTTTAAAAGTTAAGCTCCTGCTTCCAAAATTGATCAATAATCCTACGGGTAGTTTATATGCTTCAAGGTAGTTAATCGCTTGCGCAAGATGTGCATCATTTAATTCTGATACAGCTTTTAATTCTAACATAATTGTATTCTCAACAAAAAAATCTACCCTTCTATATCCAATTTTTATATCACGATAAAAAATATTCATTGTCATTTCTTCCTTGTAGGATAATTTCTCTATCCTCATTTCGATACCCAAGGCTTTTTGATAAATCTTTTCTTGAAAACCTGAGCCTAGAAAAGAATGAACTTTCATTGCACAGCCAATAATTTGGCCTGTTAAATCGCCATATTTCATATTAATAAATTAAAATTTACTGTAAGAAATAGGGATTCTTTTGTGAACTAAGATAAACTATATAATCCTAAAACAAAATAGTACTAAGAAATCACGATCCTGAAATACTAAGGCACCATGATCCTGGAATCTAATAATCCTATTCAATCCTGGCTTTAACTAATGTAATCTCTATCCTCGTCGCTTAATTCTTTTTTATTCGAAACCGGTTGGTTTCTTTCGATCTCATCATCATAACTGCTAATCGTTTTCCTTGGTCGGCCCACAACAAAGCCTATGATAAAACCGATGATGATGCAAATACCGATAACCAGAAGTTTAGATACAGGAAGTGTGGTAACCAGGAAATCGAAATCAACAGGTTCGGTATTCACCATTAAAAATATGGTAAGTAATGCAGTCAGGATAATGATGGAGATTGTTTTTGCGCTCATGGTTTTAAAAGCTATAATTAAATGAAAACTCTAATATCGGATTTTGATTGTAAATCTGATTAACAAAAACCAATCTCGCTCCTAAATCTACAACAGGTTGATAGCGCAAAAGGTTTACGCTTGTATTCAATTCTACGCCATAAGTTTTCGGATCGTTAAAGGTTGTGCCCTTGCCAATGTTCTCGTAATGGCAAAATAACCCTGCCCTAAAATTTCTAACATAAGCGAAAGGACCCAATTCCCAATCGGGAAAAGCAAAGGGGAAACGATAGTTAAAAAGAAGACTGTTTTGTAGTGTACTTTTAGCTAAAATATTATTGTATCCATAAACGGTTGCAATCTCAGTGGCGTATTGGTTTACACCACTTGCTTTCTGGTAATTGAAGCTTGCCAGAAAGGAATGGTTTTTAGCAAAGCCGGGAAAGTAGAGGAAACTTTCGAGTGCTAAGATTTCTCCTTTTAAATTTTTATCGAAGGGTTGGTGATTATAAGTTGCCCTAAAAACTTGTGCCCACTTGGGTGCAATATCTCTTTCGGTTGTGCGCATACTGTGGTTGAAAGTAAAATTGTATTCCATCGGAAATTTAAGCTCGCGGATAAAACCCGTAGGCATATTTTCTGGCATGTACCTTTTCGTAAAACTGGTTGCTGCATTTAGGGTGAAAGCATAGTTCTCATTGCGCATATTAAACGATAGCGGGACCGATGCATTAAGCTTGATGTAATTCTCTCTCCAGTCGCCTTGCTGTATCGCGTTTTTAGCCCGGTAGAACGTTCTTTTCGGGCGGTTGCGATACAATACACTAAATACAGGATAAAGTGCCTTATAGCTAATATCTGCGGTGTACTCAAAACGTTTTAAATCGCGGTGGTATTTTGCACCTGTATAAAAGTTCATCGTGTTAAGCAGATTGTTTGATTGCAACTCCAGACCGAAAACATATTCGTTGTCGATTACGGGGATAATGCTGTGGAAACTGAAAAGATTTAAAGCCTGATGATAACGCTTAGTTTGGTAGGTGCTGTCGGGAACCTTATCGAAAACATTCCCTACGTTTTCCTGCTTTTCTGCAGCTGCCGAGAAATCCACAAAGTTATTTTCGCCAACTGGTTTTTCGGTTAATGCGGCCTCGGCTATTTCGTAACCGTTGATTTTATAATTGTTAAAAATGATTTTTCCGTCAGTAGTTTCGCTAGGATTAAAGGCCCCATACTTGGAGGCACTAAGTGCATTTATTTTTTTCGAATCAGGATGGATACTGTAGATATTATCGATGCCGTTAAAGTGTGCATTGAAAACAATTTTGTCGTTAATGAAAACCGGCCGGCTTAGTTGTTGCCTGCTGTTCGAAATCAGGTGCGATTTTTTTTCTCCGTCAATCAACCATAAGCTTTTTCCTTTTTCATTTACGCTGATATAAGTAACCTTATTTCCTGATTGATCGAAGGAAGGTGTTTGCAGGATTTCGTTTTCAAGATTGGGGTAGGTCTTTAGAATTTTTCCCGAGCTTGCATCCAGCTCAACCAGATTGAACTGATTGTTCAGCCCCACTTTTGAAGCGATGATTTTCTTTCCGTTGTTAGAAAGACTGGGAGAGAAGAGCCTGCTTTTGCTGCTTACTTTATTGAATTTTTTGGTCTTCAAATTATAGGAACAGATTACGCTATAACTCCGTTGTTTGTAGCGCGGATCATAACGTATCTCATCCCAGACTAAAAGATTATTTTTTAAGCTAAACCAAGGCTGTTCCTGATAACCAATACCGAATAATTTTTGCTCCGATTTATCCTCGTTAATAATCACGAAATATCTTGTATCTGTCTTGCTTTCTTTTAGTGCTAAAACCTGGTTTTTATTTAGCCGGACAGGAAGGAAATAATCGGTTGCCAAATCAGCTGTTTTATTTAAACTTTCATAGCTTTCTGTAATAGATTTTTCTTGCTGTATTTTCCATTTTTCAGCAAGCTTGTTTTGGGTAGAAAGAAAGTAGGTTCTGGAATTTTGTTTGGTGAATTTTTTTAAACTCTGTGAAAAGGGGTACAGCCTTGCCGGCCTTTTTCTAATGTCGCTAAGTATGCTGTCGGAAATGAACTGACCATATTTCTCTCTCATATCCGATACCATCAAATATCCGGTTTGGTAGTAGCCAGGAGTTACGTCTTTGTTCGAGCCGAAATAAGCTTTACTGTATGAGATTTTTTTGCCTTCTAGAATTGAAGCCCGGTATGGCATGATCCAGTTGGGCTGCCGGCCCCGGCCCGAATTGGTCAGAGCGGTTTCGTTAACCACTGCGTCGCCCTCGAAAAACCAGGTGGGAATACCCGCGCCAAAGTAAGCGAAGTAAACCAGTTCAGGGAAGGGGTGTGCCTGTGATCCTGTCAATTTGTCAAACTGGGCGATGTGCCGAAGTTCGTGAACGGCGAGGTTGTTTAGCCAATCCTGGCTGTCGAAAAACTGAGGTGGGGTGGCATAGAATTCAGACTTCTTAGGCGCGAGCTGAACAAAGCCATTTGCCACGGTTCCCTGGTTCTGGAGGAGGAGTGGAATAGCGGTTTTTTGCTGTGTTAAACCCAGTCCTATTTTGGGGTAGATGAAGGGTAGGGTATTGGCCATTCTTTGGGCTTCCTTCTCCAGTTCATGCGGATAGATGATTTTAAAGCCACCTGAATAAATGTAGTTCCATTTTACACTAAGTGGGTTTTGCGCAGTACTGAAAATCTGCCCAAAAACCGATGGTGATGTGAAGCTTAAAGTAATTGCACTTAAATACTTGATAATTAGTCTTTTGTTTGGTAGGTTTAGATTCATCTAAATTATTTGCTAAAATATTTAGTTTTTTAAAATTTGCAAGCGTTGATTTTTGTGGATATTTAATTTATATAAAATTATTTAAGTTATTGATTTTTAAATATTAATGAATTTTATGTAAATTCTTAATTTGCTGATTTCGCTTTTGTTTTTTAACTAATTTTATTGTTGATTAAGGCTTCTCTCAACATTTTTAATTGCATTAACTTTATTGATTTAATTTACACTTATTAATCGATTTTCTTCGAAAATTTTATTGCCTTTTTTAATTTTTGTATAGATTTTTAGAATTCGATCAGGCTCAGCGAATGGCTTAAAATGCAGCTGGATTTTGTAATGCTCATCGATGCTTTTTGGCTTTTAATGCTGGGATAATGGCTAGCGTTTTGGTCAGGATTGTCTGCTTTAAAATTTACGTTAAGTGTGCGAAAACCTGCTTAGAAATTGCGTTCTGTCTATAATGTTTTGAAGCAAAATGTATGTCGTAAACTGCCTGTTAAAAATCCATTTAAATATTTTAGATTAGATTTTTATGACAAAATGTCTTTGTTTTTCAGCAATTGCTTGAGGAGTAATTTGGTGATATTTCTTCTTACTCTTCGTATTATTTGCTCAGTAATGTCGCCGTTAATTGTGGGTTTAATGCAGCTTTAAGTCTAATTTTTAACCTCGATTTCTTGCTTTAAATTTAATCTCAGCGCTCGGAATTGTATATTTTTTTGAGGTTTTGAACCCCGAAATCTGTAACAATTTAGCCTTATAATGCAATTTCCCGACGATATTCGTGAATAACGATGTTTTGGTCATGCTTTAGGGTAATTTTGGTTTTTGCTCAAAAAAGTGTGTCTTTTAGTGTTTAAATGAGGTTTTTTACATTTTTAGGTTTCTCCAATTGAAATTCAAAATTGATGGCTTTTTCTCCCCTGCATGGTTAAAAGTATGCTGAAAATTAGGTTTACAGCTGTCATTTTTGATGATATTTTTATGTTGATTAAGTGTAAAATGCCTTATCTTCTTGTACTCCTTTGCCGGATTTTTATTGTGGTTAAAAACTATCCTGTACTAAGGGTTGGGATAGTTTAAACAAGCCATCCTGGTTTACTTATGATTTGGCAACTCAATGTTGTGTGAAATTTGAATAGAAAATATCCTGCATATGGTGTCGATTTTGAATATGTTTTTTGATCTTTTCCATTGTTGTATTAGCTCTATTTTATACTGCTTTAAGGCAACTTTTTGTAAGCATTTTTGACCGGTTTAATGATCTGTTTTTTAGAATAAATTTTTGTTAATTCTTGTCTTTGATTTTAATCTTTTTATAGGCTTATATTTAGCTAAAAACAAATTGATATTAGCCCGAGGTAAGCTTACAATAAAACTGCTATTTCTGGTTTAAAATTGTTAATATCTTGGCTGTTTTTTATGTTCGGGATTTTGGCATTTGTTAATGCTAACTAAAGCCTTTAACTCAAATTTTAATTGGTCTCTTTTTAAAGTTTTTTGACACTAAATTCATGCTCCATAAAGCTTAAGGACTGGGTATAAGTACTTGTATTGTAGTGTCGGATTTGAGGCTGCCTGTTTAGATTTTGTTCGCTGCTGTCTGGTCTTATTACCAGGGCTATCAATCTTCTTTCTTGGCTGAAATACGCAAATGATGGTAGCAAGTTTAATCGGGTAAATCGTAGATTTTGACTCAAAAATATTAATTCGCTCAATAAACCTGGCATGGTGATTCATCTCGCTTTAGGTATGCTTTTGCATGGGCATTTTCTGTTTCCGAAGTAATTCACATGGTTGTGAACCATGTTTATTTTTGATCTTTCACTCCCGGATAGATTACATTTTTTTAATCTCTAATTCTCCCCGTTTAAAGTTGTCTTTTTTGTGCTGATTAAGTTTAATCATATGGTATAACCCTGGCATTATATTCTTGATGTCTAGGATTGGTCGTTCGCTGCTTTTAACTGTGAGATTTTGAATCTCTATATAAAGCGGACAGGAGGTTTTTATGGTACTGAACAAGCATAGTGTTGATTAGCTTTGATCAGCTTCCTTATGGCGCTTTTACCTAATCTTTATAAGGAGGTTTAATTGAGAAACTTTGTGGATTACATTGCCGAGAAAAGATTAGATACGGCAATTGGGATGACAGAAACCGTCCATAAGGCTGGTGTGATTTCTAAAGAAAATTTAAATTTCTATAGTTTGTGTTTACAGTTGATTCTTTCTCTTTTTGTAGATGGGATAGAGAAAAATAGAGGCCAGGATAATGGTTGCACCAATATAAAATCCACCTGTCATTTGTTCTTTGCTTTGAAAGAAAACGAATGCTAATACTATTCCATACACAGGCTCCAGATTGGTAATTAACGCGACTCTAAAAGCCGATAAAGTTCTCATTACCGCAACACCTGCAACGTAAGCAACGGATGTACAAAGTGTGCCAAGAAGAATAAGAAAGAACCAGTTTTTAGCACTTAAGTTGAATGCTGTGTGCAACAGTGTGCCATCATATAAACGGTATAAAGTGATCCATAAAAGGGCACCAACGAGCTCATAAAAGCTGATGATTGAAGGCTCGCTTTTTTGTACCAAAGTAGAATTTATAGTGGAAAAAAGGCTTGATGCGACTGCCGCTAGCAAACCAAAAATAATTCCTAAAGTATATTGGCCTTCGAATTTAAAGATCATATATATTCCTAGAATGATCAATAAACCAATCAGAATATCGCCCATTTGTATCGGCTGTTTTTTGATCAGCGGTTCTAATATCGCAGTGAATAAAGTAAAGGAAGAGAGGCAAACCAAGGTTACCGAAACAGTAGAAACCTTAATGGCATGAAAGAAAAATATCCAGTGAATGGCTACAATTCCTCCCGTTAAAAAGAATTGGATGAACTGTTTTTTAGTGATTTTAATGTTCTTTTTAGTGATTAAAAACCACGCAAAAAGTGTAGCTGCAGCAATCAGTACCCGGTACCAAACCATGGGCACTGCATCGATAGAAATTAATTTGCCGAGCACGCCCGTAAAGCCCCAAACAAATACAGTAAGATGAAGGATGAGTAAATTCTTTTTGGTAAGGTCCATCGCTATTTTGGTGCTTTTCTCAATAGGTAAAATCCTAATAAGCCAAAGAATAATGTGGGCATAATAACAGCCGCAAAAGGAGGTAATCCACCTTTGGTAGAAAACATCTGTGTGAACTGATTAAATACAATATAAGCGAAGCTGATGAAGATTCCGATACCTAACGATACACCGACACCTCCACGTACTTTACGTGATGATAGCGCCACGCCAATCAGCGTTAATACAAAAGCTGAGAGTGGGTGTAGATAACGTTTGTATTTTTCAAACTGAAGATCGTTCATTACCCCTGTTCCGCGGATTTTTTCTTTCCTGATCTTATCAGAAAGCTCCTTCGTAGTTAAATTTTGCACCACATTGTCGTATGCCGAAAAATCATCCGGGCGCATATCCAGAATGGTATCTTTTAACTTCCCATTACCATAAATCATGGTTTCTTTCAGGCCATCGATCTTACGGATAGAGTAGTTGTTCAACTGCCATTTGCGTTTAAGCGAATCCCATTTTATATTTTCTGCAACGATCTTTTTGGTGAGCACATCTCCACTAAAATTATCTAAAGAAAACCGGTATCCTGAATTCGTTTTGTTGTCGAAATTATCAATGTAGATATAGGTTTTGTCATCCAGTTTCATATGGATGTTTGATTTTGTGGAAGGATCATTACGTTTTACATACGTATTCTCGAAGCTATTTTTTAGGGTATTGGTATAAGGGAGGATGTATAGATTTGAAAGTAAATTGGCAGAGAAAATAATCGTAGCCGACACCAGGTAAGGAAATAAAAAGCGGTTAAAACTTACCCCACCGCTTAAAATTGGTACAATTTCAGTCTGATCGGCCATTTTAGCCGTAAAGAAAATTACGGCAATAAAATTGATCAGCGGTGAAAGCATATTCACATAAAAAGGAATAGAGCCTGCGTAATATTTAGAGAGGATTCCCCAAAAACTCAGGCCACTTTTCATAAAATCATCCATCTTTTCCGATAGATCGAATACTACAATAATGATCACAAAAATGGCCAGGGTATAAATAAATGTACCCAGGTATTTCCCGATAATATACTGATCGATGATTTTTATCTTTCCTTTTAACAGACTCATTTTATAGTTTATTGCCTAATACTTTAACCATTTTGTTTTTCCATTCATAAAATTCACCAGCAATGATCTTTTCTCTGGCTTGTTTTACCAGCCAAAGATAGAAATGCAGATTATGTAAGGTAGCAATCTGAGCGCCAAGCATCTCCTTACTATGTACCAAATGTCTTAAATATGCTTTACTGGTTACTAAATCAGCGTGAAGATCGCTCTCCGCATCCAATGGAGAAAAATCGTTCTCCCATTTTTTGTTCCTGATATTTATAATCCCGTTTCTGGTAAAAAGCATGCCATTTCTGGCATTTCTGGTTGGCATTACACAGTCGAACATGTCGATCCCCAGTGCAATATTCTCCAAAATATTGATCGGCGTACCCACGCCCATTAAATAACGTGGTTTTTCTTCTGGTAATATATTGCATACCACTTCTGTCATGGCATACATCTCTTCGGCCGGTTCACCAACTGATAAACCGCCAATGGCATTGCCCTCGCGGTTCATGCTGGCAATAAATTCTGCCGATTTTATACGCAAATCTTTATATACCGAGCCCTGAACAATAGGGAAAAGGGTCTGATCGAAACCGTATTTAGGTTCGGTGCTATCAAAACGGGTACAACAGCGTTTTAACCAACGGTGTGTCATTTTAATGGATTGCGCTGCATAAGTATAATCGCATGGGTATGGCGTGCACTCATCAAAGGCCATAATAATATCGGCACCTATGGTACGCTGAATATCCATTGCGTATTCTGGCGTGAAAAGGTGTTTTGATCCATCAATATGGGAGTGGAAAGTAACGCCCTCTTCTTTAATTTTACGGACTTTACTTAAGGAATACACCTGGTAGCCGCCACTATCTGTTAAAATTGGGCGGTCCCAGCCAATAAATTGATGTAATCCACCAGCTTTTTCAAGGATATCTAACCCAGGTCTTAAATATAAGTGGTAAGTATTGCCTAAAATGATTTTTGCGTCGATATCGTCTTTCAGTTCGCGCTGATGTACGGCTTTTACCGTTCCTGCAGTGCCCACAGGCATAAAAATAGGGGTTTGTATTTCGCCATGAGCAGTTGTTACCGTTCCGGCTCTGGCTTTAGATAGTGGATCGTTAGCCTGTAAACTAAATTTCATCTGTTTCTATTTATTTTTCTCCAATTGTTAGGGGGAGCTTACCAGCATCAAAAATACGTTTTATTAAAACTAATTCTTATTTTGACAGTTGGCGGTTTATATGTGTTTTTTCTCGTGGAAAATCTGCCAAAAATAGCAAAAATTGAGGGCATATTTTTGTTTAATTTTTTATCCACATAAAAGTGATTTACAGATTAAAAATGAGAAATTTGCGCCTATTTATTTTACCATCGTGATATTAACCCTGCTTGAAATTATTCTGCTCTCGATATTGGCTTTTTGCCTTTTGGTTCAGCTTTACTATGTACTTTTTGTTCATTTGAGATTGGCCAATGTAGGTATCGAGGAGATTCCAGTATCTGCTCAAAAACCAGTAAGTATAGTTGTTTGTGCCCGAAACGAAATTGTAAATTTAGAGCAGTATCTGCCTACATTATTAAGCCAGGATTATCCTGAGTTCGAAGTGGTAGTCGTTAATGATCGTTCTTGGGATGGTACAGAAGAGTTTTTAGAACAGTTAGAGAAAAAACACCATAACCTGAAAGTAGTTAAGATTTTAGATAACGATAAATTTATAGCAGGTAAGAAATTCGCGGTAACCATGGGAATAAAGGCTGCCAAGTACGATTGGTTGGTTTTTACTGATGCAGATTGTACACCAGCTTCTGCGCATTGGTTAATGGACATGCAGCAGCCTGCTGATGAAAATACTGAAATTGTTTTGGGCTACTCGCCCTATATGAAGAAAAGAAGCCTGCTAAATGCGTTAATCCGTTTCGAAACCTTTTTTACTGCTGTAAATTACCTGGCTTTCGCCTTAAAAGGCATGCCGTATATGGGGGTTGGACGTAATATGGCCTATAAAAAATCGCTTTTTTTCAAAAATAAGGGCTTTGCAGCGCACATGCATATCCCATCAGGAGATGATGATTTATTCGTAAATGCACACGCCAATAAATATAATACTGAGATCCGTTTACACCGCGATAGCCATGTTTGGAGCGAACCGAATAATACCTGGGGAGGTTACCTGAGGCAGAAAAAACGTCATTTTGGCGCTGGAAAACTGTATAAATCGAAACACAAGTTTATTTTAAGTCTTCAGATTATTTTTCAGTTTTTGTTTTATGCGTTCTTTGTTGCATGTATGTTTTTTAGTCGTGAAGCGCAATATATAGCCTTGGGAATCCTTGGATTAAGCATCATCATCAGGTGTTTTATCTATCCAAAATTGCTGAAACGCTTAAACTATAGTGATTTGCGTTGGTGGTTCCCGATTTTAGACATACTTTTGTTTCTGTTTTTGACCCTGAACGGATTTTTAGCCTTGTTTGGCAAGAAAAAAGTAAACTGGAAATAATTCAATAATCCTTTAGCAATTATAATATGCTTGATGTAAAGCCCGATATCGTTTTAAAATATTTTCCTGACCTAAGTGAAAAACAGATTGCTCAATTTTCGCAATTGTTTGATTTATATAGCTTTTGGAATGCACAGATTAATGTAATTTCGAGAAAGGATATAGAAGAATTATATGAGCGCCACGTATTGCATTCGCTGGGGATAGCTAAAGTATGCAATTTTAAAGCCGGCGAATCAGTTTTAGATGTAGGTACAGGTGGTGGTTTTCCAGGTATCCCATTGGCGATCTTGTTTCCTGAAACAGCGTTTTATCTGGTCGATTCTATCGGAAAAAAGATTAAAGTGGTAAAAGAAGTGGCTTCGGCATTAGGTTTGGAGAATTTAAGGGCCGACCATTTAAGAGCCGAGCAGGTTAAAGAGAAATTTAACTTTGTAGTATCTAGGGCGGTTACGCGTTTGGGCGAATTTTACCCTTGGATACAGGGCAAATTTAAAAAAGACTCCTTAAATGCCATTCCGAATGGGATTTTGTATTTAAAAGGCGGAGATTTAGCAGAAGAGATTAAAGAATCAAAACTGAAAGCAGAATTATATCCACTTTCAGCTTATTTTGGAGAAGATTTTTTTGAGACTAAATATGTGGTTTATGTACCGCAGTAGTTATTTGACCTGAACATAACCACTTTTTCCACCAACTACCTTTCCATTTTTCCTAAATACGAAGTTATACGGATATTTTCCATCTGGAAGTTCTTTGGCATTCCATTCGTTTTTGTAATCGGCACTCGTGTAAAATGCTTTGTCATATGTGGCGTTATAAACTGTTAATTCGGCTGTAGCACCTTCAGGAATATTAGCAATTAGCTTCTCATTCTTAGCCTTATCTAAATTATCCTGGTGTACTACCATAGCATATGTGATTTTGCCTTTTTCTTTAGCGTCGCTATTATCCTGTGCCTTCATTTCTTTTACTTCACTATCTGACTTCTCGCTCATTGCTTTTTCGTAGGCTTTAATCGTTACCTCTTTTAGTTTTGTATCTGATTGAGGTGCAGGCTTAATTTCTATTGTTTGGTTTTTGGTACCTATTGGGTAGCCTTGTACTGTTTTAGCCTCCATTGCAGCTTTATGTGCTTTGGTGGTTACTTCTTTTAGTTTTTTCTTTTTGGTTGTATCGTCTCCAATAGGAGGAGGTGGCGGTAAAATTATTATTTTTTCTGACGAGTTGGCCGGTAGTTTTACTTTCGGTGGAGTACCTATAATTTCAGGATTTGAACTGAAAATCTCTATAGCCCCAAAATCGCCTTTTTTACCGTATTTTGCTTTGGCAGTTGTTGCATCTAGTTTAATCATATGTTTTATGTTTTTTATGCCTCCGCTGGTTCCAGCTTTTAATTCTTTACCATTTAGTAATATTAATTTTTTTGTATAAGTGGTTAATTTTTTTGTTTTAGGGTCGGTACGCAAGGCTAAGTACAATGCGTTAGGGTTTGGTACATGTATACCATCATTGGTATCAAAAGGTTTTTTTACGGTATCTTGTTTTGTATAATGTTCTTTGAGTGAAGAACCAAGCTCCACAAAGCCATAATCTTTTGTAAAAGCCATGGTAGAAATGCATAATATTCCTGTAGTAATGGGCAATATCAATAGCAGTTTAAGCCTGGCCCAACGTGCTGATTTCTTTTGATTTAGCATGCTAATTCTCTTTTTTAGTATTGATGAACTGAATATTTGATTGGTTAAGGTTAAGTTTTGGATCCCGGTTGAATTTTGGATCAGAAACATTGCATAATGATATTTTTCTACATCGTACTTGGTTGTTTCGTCATCGGCCAGGTACTCGTGAATTAACTTAATGTCTTTTTTAATGAGGTAAACGATTGGGTTAAACCAGCTGATGATCTTGATGATTTCGAATAACAGCACATCTAAACTATGTTTTTGTTTGATGTGCACTAACTCGTGTTTGAGTATGGTGTTTTTTTCTGCCAACTGTGGATCTAAAAATAGCAGGTTGAAGAATGAAAAAGCTATTTTCGAATCCTTTAAATCAATTAGTTTCACTCCATTATCCAATTTAACAGAAGGTAGTTTACGCATGCTGATAATTTTGAATAAGTTAAAAAGCATTTTAAGTAAAAATGCAATGGTTACCAGACTATAAATCGCAATAACCGCATTATTCATAGTGAGGATATTAGGTTGATAAGTTTCCAGCGGCAGGTTTTCCGTCGTCATCACTTGGCTAACAACCGATCCCGTTGCCGGCGCTATGATGACCTCTGCAACTACTGGAGTTTTTAAAAATCCCAGCTGAAGAAATGGAAGTATAAAAGCGGATACCGAGCTGAAAACCAGATAGTATCTGTTTAAGCTATAAAAAGTATCCTTATGCAGGAATAATCTATAAAACCCATAAAATAGGATAAGATACAGGTTTGCTTCGAGTAAATAATATAACCAGCTCATCATTTATCTTTTTTAAGTTTCTCTGCCAATTGGATGATTTCATTGAGCTCTTCAGTACTCATACTTTTTTCTTTCACCAGGAAAGAAACCAGGCTCTCGTAGGAGTTTTCGAAGTAATTGTTCATTACCTTGTCGAACGCAAAACGTTTATAATCAGTTTCTTTTATAATAGGGAAGTAAATATGTGTATTGCCGATGGCTTTATGGTCAACAAAACCTTTACTTTCTAAAACCCTGATTACGGTCGAAACTGTATTGTAGGCAGGTTTGGGATCGTTCATTTTTTCGATAACGTCTTTTACTAAGGCTTCACCCATTTCCCAAAGGATGAGCATAATCTGTTCTTCTGCTTTTGTGAGTTCTTTTATCATAGCAACTATTTTTATAGTTTGGTTAATTGAAGTTACTACTATAAAAATAGTTTGCAAACTATTTTTATAGTTTTATTTTTAATGATCTGATATACAGGTATATAATTTTTTATTTAAAAATTTATAGCGCATAAAAAAACCTGCCTAGTAGGGCAGGTTTAGATTCTTTCGAATTGCTGGTTAAAACTTTTCCAACTTTCTTGGATTATCCATCATAATCATTTTATCCTTTAGCAACTGTTGTAAACCTGTTTGTTTGTCGATACTTTTTACAACATCTAATACCGCACTAGCAGCATTACTGAAAAATTGTTTGGTAATGGTAGCATATTCGTCGCTGGCTTTGTGGTAATCTTTGTGATCTTCTACACCAAAATATAAGAATGGAATATTTTTAGCATTAAATGCACCTTGGTCGCTCTGATTGGTCCAATCATCGTGACCTTGTTTAGGATCATCGTGGCCAAAAAGTAATTTGATATTGGTTTTAGCTGTATCTATATACTTCTTTAGATCAGGATATTTGAAAGTCCCGCAAACATAAAGTTCACCTTTATCACTATGGCTGATCATATCCATGTTTAAATCAATAGCGATAGTATTAATAGGCACTGGTGGATTGCCCACAAATGCCTTGGCACCTTGTAAACCCATTTCTTCCGCATCGAAAGATGCGAAAATGATCGTATTATTAGGCTTATACTTAGCAAAATAGGTTGCAATTTTTAATAATCCTGCAGTTCCAGATGCATTATCATCAGCACCGTTAAAAACTTCGTCTTTTACTACACCTAAATGGTCGTAATGGGCAGATACCACAATAACATTGTTTCCTTTACCCGGAATGTAGCCGATGATATTGGTGCCATTTATTTTTGTATTACCTCTTCCATTAAAAGTGAACTCCTGTGCATAGTTTACATGTTGAGGATAAGATTTTAATCCTAATTTTTGAAATCTTTCTATAATGTAAGCCCTGGCCATTTCAGCCCCCTTTGTTCCGGTTTTTCTACCCTGATAAGCATCGGAAGATAAGACCTCAACATCTTTTAACAATTGGGTATCTAACTTGCCGGAAGTTGGATTGTTTTGGTTTTTTACTGATGAACAGCAGCTTAGCATCATGGCTAAGGGGAGGATATATAGGATTTTCATGATTGTTTTGTAATAAGTTAGGATCGTCATCTCGACTGGAGCATAGTCCCGACGCTAGGTGGGGAGAGAGATCTATTGATGTAGATTTCTCGACTATGCTGCAATCGCTCGAAAGGACGATTAGTCGTTTAAATTTTCCTAAAGATATTAATTATTAGGATATAGAAATGAAAATGCTGTTTACTTTACTATATTGCGTTTCTAAACCTGATGGGAACGGCAGCCCGAGCTTTTCGCGAGGCTATAGTGTACAGCAGGACTGAGGACTGCCAAGGGCTCGTGCTTTCATTTTCTAATTAGAAAAAATACTAATAAAACCATTGCTTCCCTGCAAAAAAAAGTGTCGGTTGTCGGCTGAAAAAGCTTTCTCGCAATGGCGGAGACGGTAGCTTTTGCTTTGGTCTTTCAGCTTTTACGCCGCTACTTCCCTTAAATCGACGGCTACAACCCTCGAAACGCCCTGCTCTACCATGGTTACGCCATAAATAATATCGGTGCTGGCAATGGTGCGTTTGTTGTGCGATACGATGATAAACTGCGATTGATCGGAGAATTTACGGATAATATTATTGAATTTATCAATATTAGTATCATCTAAAGGGGCATCAACCTCATCGAAAATACAGAAAGGGGCAGGCTTTAGCAGGTAAAGTGAAAACAATAGTGCTGTAGCTGTTAATGTTTTTTCTCCACCGGATAACTGATTGATGGATAAAGGTCTTTTCCCTTTCGGACGGGCAATAATATCAATATCGGCCTCCAGAGGATTATTGATATCTGATAAAATCAGATCGCAGCTATCTTCTTCGTTAAATAAAGAACGGAAAACCACAATAAAGTGCTCACGGGCTTGAGTAAAGGCCTGCATAAATTTATCTTTAGCCGTATCGTCTATCTCTTTAATCGTTTGTAAAAGATCGGTTTTTGCTGCATTAAGATCCTTTTTTTGATTCTGGATAAAAGTGTAACGCTCTTCCATTTCTTTAAAGGCTTCCATTGCCATGGAGTTAATGGCACCAAATTCGTCGAGTTGACGTTTCATTCGCTCTACCTTTTGGCGGAGATCGAACTCACTTTCCAAAGCTTCAATTTCAGTATCTGTTTCTAAAAGATCGTTGATGTCGATATTGAATTCGACGGCTAAACGTTCTTTTAATGCATTCAGATCGATTTTTAATGCGTTCTTTTTATCCTTAATCTCCGTTAATAAAAAGTCAGTTTCTTCTCGGGTTTTGCGGATATTGGTCAGGTCGTTTTCAACCTCGTTAATGCTTCCTTTGCTTGTGAAATAAGCTTGTTCAGCTTCAGCAAGACCTTTTTCCATCTCTTCACGTTGTTGGTACATCTCTAAAAGCGTATCATCGTTCAGGTCGGTATGCTGTAACGTTGCCGTAATTTGGGTCAGTGCTTCCTGTAATTCTTTATCGTTTTGGGCAATGCGCTTATTTAAAGCTTCTTCCTGTACAAAACGGTAATCCAGATCTTTTTCTAAGCCTGATAACTTATTCTGTTGTTGGTGGAAACGGATGTTATCCTGGTTGTATTTGCCCGCACTTTCGTTTACCTGATCCGCAATTTCCTGATAATTAAGTTGTTGTTCCTGTAAATTTACATGTGCTTCCTGCTGGTCTTTTTGCAATTGAACCAAGGCTGGCAATTTTTCCGACAAGGCTTTTTCTATTGATATTATCTTTTGGGCAATATCTGTTTTACGGTTTTCGCTGGTGGTAATAAACTCCTGGTACTGATCGCGACGGGTTTGTACAGAAATATGTTCGTTGTTTAAACGGTTCATTTCTTGTTGCAAAGCATTGATCTGATTGATTTTTGAAGCTTCTTTTAGGCTAAATATGTGATCAGTTTCGGCTTTAATTGCAGCATCATATTGGTTAATCAACGATTCGGAAGCTTTGATTTCTTTGGCAAGGTTTTCTAAATTCTTGGCACGGCCAATCCTTTTTCCTTCGAACAAACCCACAGAACCACCCGCCAAAGTGAATTTGGTTTGGGCATATTTCCCGTTTTTAGCCAAGATGGTTAAACTATCTGTTGGTGTGGCTTTAAACAAATTTTCTTGCTCAGCTACTGCGATGTAAACATTTTGCAAAAGCAGATTGCAGAGGTGTTGATATTTTTTATCAACTTCAATGACTGATAAAGCCGAAACAAGCCCTTCGTGAGCACCAATAACCGGGTTTTTATCGGGTACATTTTCTAAAATGAAAAAGTTTGCCCGTCCGCGGCTGGCATCGGTTAAGAGGTTAATGGCCTGTACTGCATCCGCATACTGGTCAACAACATAGTGGTTCATTACCGGTTCGAGGTAATTCTCAATGGCTATGCGGTAATCTTCATTACAGAATAAAATATCAGAAAGGAGCAGGGCACTTTTAGCAAAAGCGTTGTTTTTCTTTAAAAAACGGATCGATTCAGGAAAGCCCTCTAAACTATCTACCAGCGATTTGGTCAGGTTATATTCGTTCTGCTTGGCATCTTTTTTACGGTTTTCGGCCGTCAGTTTTTCTTTGTTAGAACTTAAATTGATTTCTGAAGTAGCCAGTTTTTCTTTTAAAAGTTCTTCAGCTTCCGTTAGGTTTTTAATATTGGCTTGCTTCTCCCTAACCTGAATATCAAGTTCAGCCAAGGCATGATCGAAAGCTTTTAATTCTAATGTTTTGGTTTCGGTATCATCAACATTCCGGTTGGTTTCCTGCACGAGCGCATCTTTTTGGATATTCAGGATATCAATTTCCTTTTGCGATTGGTATACATTGTTTTGCAACTCGTTAACCGATTTGATCAGGTTATCAATCCTGTTTTTCTCGGTCTGCTGCTGCTCGCGTAAAGTGTCGAGCGTAGATTTTAAATTTTTTAAATCTGATTCCAAGCGGTTAAAAACTTCAGTTTCTGTTAAAACTTCTT
>Ga0163161_10000728_pt1 | contig 25903 bp, 16 predicted proteins | sample S45metaG_FD_129847 | JGI IMG/M metagenome (GOLD analysis project Ga0163161, IMG submission 129847) | Switchgrass rhizosphere microbial communities from Kellogg Biological Station, Michigan, USA - S4-5 metaG | ecosystem: Host-associated > Plants > Roots > Rhizosphere > Soil | place: USA... | reverse complement strand
CTCTTTAAAGCTACAGGTGCAGTGATCAATCTGAACAGCAGACTGGAATACAAGGGTAACGTTCCTGCAAGGGATGATCTTGAAAATATAATGTTGTGGCTGGAAGGAAAAAACCTGACCGGTATTTTCGCCACCGATCATCTTGCCGGTATTTATGATGATGCTGCTGCATTTGCCAGCCAGATCAGCGGATTGCTCGTCATTCCGATTGACAGTGGCAAAGGTGATTTTGTCATCTGTTTCAGGCCCGAGGTCATTGAAGATATACATTGGGGCGGAGATCCGAACCAGGCAATTAATTTTGAAAAAGATGGTAAAAATTATCATCCCCGTAATTCTTTTAAATTATGGAAGCAAACAGTGAACCATCATTCCCTGCCATGGACGGTGCAGGAGCTTAATGTAGCAGAGTCATTGCGGAATTTTCTTTTTGAATTTAGAACAAAACAGCTGGAGAACTAATATCCATGACCAACAACGAAACTAAAGAAGCGAATATCACAAAGTTTCCTAAAAGATATGATAAGTATATTGTTGCAATTGGCGCGTCTGCCGGAGGTTTAGAGGCTATACATGAGTTTTTTGACCATATGCCTGAAAGCTCCAGTTTTTCGTTTATTGTTATTCAGCATTTGTCGTCAGATTATAAAAGTCTCCTGGTAGAATTGGTTGGCAAACATACCCATATGAAAGTGTTTGAGGCAGCTAACGACATGTCCATCCAGCAGGATTGTGTATATATTATACCCAATAATAAGCTGATGACTGTCAGCAAAGGGCGGTTAAAGCTGGGAGATAAATCCCTGATTAAGGCTCCAAATACAGCCATTGATACATTTTTACATACGCTTGCAATAGACAAAAAAGATAAAGCCATAGCGGTTATCCTCTCCGGAACCGGTACTGACGGCACCAAAGGAATACAGAGCGTCAAAGAGTCTGGTGGTATGGTGATCGTGCAGGAGCCGGCCACGGCCAAGTTTGACGGAATGCCCAACAGTGCCATTGCTTCCGGAAACGTTGATTTTATTCTTCCCCCTCACAAAATTTATGAAGAGTTATTTAATTATGTGCACGAGGAACCTGTAAAAGTGCTGGAAAACGGAAAGGTAGACGAAGGCCTGCTGGACGAGATTTTCAGGAAAGTGCACAGCCAGAGCGGAAACGATTTTAATTTATACAAAACCCCTACGATCATCAGGCGCATCGGACGCAGGATGAATGAAAACGGATTTAAAAAGCTTGATGATTATGTCAGGTTTTTGGATGAAAATGAGAAGGAAGTGAAGATTCTCGGACAGGATTTTTTAATCGGGGTTACTAAGTTTTTCAGGGATAGGGAAAGTTTTGAGATGCTTGCTGAAACTATCATTCCGGATATCATCAGCAATAAAGCTGAAAGGGATGTGCTGAAGGTATGGATCTGTGCCTGCAGCACTGGTCAGGAAGCTTATTCTATCGCCATTCTGATCAATGAATGCTTGCTGAAAGTGAATAAAAATATTGAAGTTAAGATATTTGCCAGTGATATTGACGAAAAAAGTATAGAAATAGCAGCCCGGAACCAATATCCGCTGAGCATTAAAAATGAGGTCAGTCCTGCCTATTTAAAAAAATATTTTGTGCAGGAAGGCAAGTATTACAGTGTCATTCCGGAAATCCGCAAGCAGGTAGTTTTTGCCAAACATGATGTGATCAAATCTCCTCCGTTTATTAAAAATGATCTGGTCAGCTGCCGCAATATGCTGATCTATATGAACAGCATATTACAGGAAAAAATTCTATCCACTTTTCATTTCTCGCTGAATAAGGGCGGTTATCTCTTTTTGGGTTCCAGTGAAACAGCAAATGCGTTAAAGGAAGGGGTTACCGAAATATCCGGCAAATTAAAGATCTACCAGAAAACCGGCCTTATTAATTACGCTTCTTACAATACCTATAATACCGGGGGCAGGTTACTTGCCAGGAAAGACAACATCAGCAGGACAACTGCAGATCTACCATTGACACCCATCGAAAAGCGCTTTAATAAATTTATCACATCAGACCTCGGCTTTGTAGGGATATTTATCGATAAATCCTATGTGATCCGAGAAGCGATGGGCAATTACCGTCAGTTTTTAACGCTTCCAGACCAGAAAATTGAGCTGAATGTGCTCAAGATGGTTCCTAAAGAGATTTCAATCGTATTGAATACGGCCTTGCGCAAGGTATGGAAGGAGCAGAAAAATGTGAATTTAAGTAAAATGCGTTTTCATCGCCAGGAAGAAGATGTATACCTTAACATATCTGTCCAGCCAGCTGAAGAAGAAGGCGGGTACACCATGATTGTTTTTAGCGAAAGCCTGACCGAAATCATCCCTGATAAGGAAGAATTGAATTTGTTATCCCTCACGGGCGAACAGCATAGTGAATATATTTATGAACTGGAAGCGGAATTAAACGAAACCAGGAATAATTTACAGCTTTCAGTAGAGGAGGCCGAGACAACGAATGAAGAGTTGCAGTCTACAAACGAAGAGCTGTTATCTGCAAATGAAGAGCTGCAATCAAGCAACGAGGAATTGCAGTCGCTCAATGAAGAATTACATACCTTAAATACGGAGCACCAGCTGAAAATCAAAGAACTGGTAGAGCTGAATGATGACCTGGACAACTATTTCAGAAGTACCGATATTGGTCAGGTCTTTGTTGATGCCAGTCTTCACATCCGAAAATTCAATCCTGCCGCTATTCATATGGTGAATATGATTGATGCGGATGTTGGCCGCTCTATCGAACATATCTCAAACAATATACAGGCCGATAATTTATCAGATGATATCCGCTCAGTATTACTCAGTGGCCATATTGTTGAAAAAGAAGTTGTGCTCAAAAACGGAAGCCGCAGTCTGATGCGAATTATGCCTTACCTGCGAAAGGATAAGAAAAAGGACGGTGTAGTCATCACTTTCGTAGATATATCACATATCACTGAATTAAATAACATGATTACCGGCGTATTCAACGCAAGTTTGAGTGGTATCCTTGCATTTACTGCTATACGCAACCACGATCATTTTATAATCGATTTTAAATGCATTTCCTTTAATGATGCTGCGCTGAATTTGCTGCACATCAGCAGGGAAGATTTAACAAATGCCATGCTGGTGAAGCAAATTCCTCAGCTGGCAGATGGTAACATGTTCCAGAAGTATGTTGGCCTGGTAGAGAAAGGCAGCTCCATTGAAACTGAATTTGTGACTGCAGATGAGAAATGGTATCATCTGGTGGCCGTAAAAATGGCCGATGGTTTTGCTGCGACGCTAACAGATATCACCAGTCAGAAACTGGCTGAGCAAAAGTTAAAAAGAAATTATAATGAACTGGTTAAGACCCGGGAAATATTAAAGAAGCTGAATACGGACCTGGAATTGAAGGTGCAGGAACGCACACAGGAACTTTCTGAAAGCGAGGAACGTTTCAACCAGGTTTCAAGGGCTACCAATGATACCATCTGGGATTGGAACCTGGCCAACAATACGATGTGGCGCAGTGATAACTTTACCTCCATGTTTGGTTATCAGCAGGACGAGGAGAGCAATACCATTGGTTTCTGGTTCGAAAAGATACATCCGGATGACAGGCAGGTGGTGCGGGACAGTGTATTTGAAGCGATTAACCGTCATGACAAACAATGGTCTGCAGAGTATAGGCTGAAAAAAGATAACGGCGAATATGCGATCATCCTGGACCGTGGCAGTATTATGCAGGATGATTTTGGAACACCGTTCAGGATGGTAGGGTCTATGGTTGATATCACCAGGCTGGTAGATGCTGAAACCAAGCTGAGTTCCAGCGAAAAGAGGTTCCGGAAAGTGTTTGATTCCAATGTGATAGGCATGCTGTTCTCCAACCTTGAAACTGAACGGATTGAGGATGCAAATGATGCATTCCTGGATATGATCGGGTACAATAGGGAGGATATGGAAAAATCCATCAGATGGGAGGATATTACGCCGCCTGAGTTTATGGAGATCTCTTATTTTAATGTTGAACAGGTAAGAAATCATGGCGTTTGTCAACCATTTGAAAAACAATACATCCGCAAAAATGGAGAAGTAATTTCTGTGATGGTCGGCTCGGCCCTGCTTGATGAGAACAATCCAAATGAGGTAGTCACCTATGTGATCAATATCACTGAGCAAAAGCGGATTGAGGAAAAACAGAACGAGCTGCAGCAATTGATTTCGAAACAGCAGCATGAGTTTTACAGTATCTTCAAAAATGCCCCTGCAATGATTACCATCCGCAGAGGCCCTGAACTGGTCTATGAATTTATCAATAATGCATTTATAGATTTTTATGGAGACCAGAACTATATAGGCAAATCTTCGGAGCATATGCATCCCGAACTGCAGTTTGCGAAAATCCGTGAGATCGAACAGCAGGTATTGCGGACCGGGGAGACAGTAGTAGCCAAAACATTCCTCATACAAAATACAAACCGGGAAAATGAAATTTCTGATTATTGGTTTGACATGATTTTTACACCTGTATTTACCGCAAATGGGGATATAGATGGAATTGCATTCTTTGGATTTGACGTAACCGACTTGTTAAAGGCACAGCAGGCGACAAAGGATCTGATGCAGCGGAAAGATGAGTTTATGAGTATCGCCAGTCACGAATTAAAAACCCCGATTACCAGTATTCAGGGATTTTTACAGCTGGCCCTTAAACTGGCAAAAAAATCGCAGTCGGCTGACCAGATGCTGAACTTTATTGAGAAGGCAAACCGTCAGCTGGTTAACCTGACTTCGCTGGTTAATGATCTGCTTGACGTCACCAAAATCCAGGCTGGCAAGATGCAGTTCAACTACGGCCATTTCAATGTGAAAGAGATGCTTGAAGAATGTATCGGTGATATCCAGAATACCGGCAAGCATGAGGTCATTATTGAACATGCAGATGACGTAGAGGTTTATGCCGATCAGCACAGGATTGAGCAGGTAATCAACAACTTTCTGTCTAATGCCATTAAATATTCACCTGACCATAAAACGGTGGTTATTTTTACGTCTCTTACAGGCAGCGAACTAAGGATAACCGTAAAGGATTTTGGGCTGGGCATTCCAGCTGATAAGACAGAACAGGTATTTGACCGTTTTTTCCGTGTGAATGATACTTCGTCAATGATCTCAGGTTTGGGCTTAGGGCTATACATTTCTTCGGAGATCGTGCGCCGCCACGGTGGGACGATTGGCGTGGACAGTGTCATCAATGAAGGTTCTGAGTTTTGGTTCCAGATCCCGCTCAACAGTGAGCAGGGTTAATCCGTCCTGCGTTTATATTTCCGATGGGGGCATGAATAATTTCTGGTTTAATCGTCTGAAAGAGTGTAAAAGAGAGTAATCTCCCGACTGCTCTCTTTTAAACTTTGAAAAAACACTAGTGAATTTTTAAAAACACACATGCATGTCCATCCGGACCAAACATAGATACAAAGATAAGATTTACCCTAAAGGGTAATTACCTGATCATATTGATTAAACACCTCTTCGCGTATGCGTCAAATCGCATAGCTGAAAGTATTATTGGTTTATTATACGGAATTCCTCAGTTTTACGCTGTGTGAATGTGGTTTGGTTTGTATAGATTTACTTCAGATAATTATGATTACCGATGAAGATAGCAACTTATAATGTAAACGGCGTCAACGGAAGGCTTCCTGTACTTTTACGCTGGCTGGAAGAAACAGCGCCGGATGTAGTTTGTCTTCAGGAACTTAAAGCGCCGGATGAGAAATTTCCGGTGCAGGCAATTCTGGATGCAGGTTATCATGCGATCTGGCATGGACAAAAAAGCTGGAATGGTGTAGCTATATTATCGAAGAGCGGAGATATCATAGAAACCCGCCGTGGGCTTCCCGGAGACGAGGAAGATTTGCATAGCCGTTATATAGAAGCATTTGTAGACGGAATTGTGATCGGCTGTCTCTACCTCCCTAATGGAAATCCGGCACCGGGAGAAAAATTAGCCTATAAGCTACGCTGGTTTGAGCGTTTAGCAGCGCATGCAAAACAACTGCTTTCATTTGACAGGCCGGTTATTCTTGCAGGTGACTTTAATGTGATGCCAACAGAGCTGGATGTATATAAGCCTGAGAGATGGGTTGATGACGCACTCTTTCGTCCTGAGGTGCGCGCCGCTTTCAAGCAGCTCACAGATCAGGGCTGGACAGACGCACTGCGAAAAATGCATCCTGATGAGGTGATCTATACCTTTTTTGATTATTTCAGAAATGCCTACGGCCGTAACGCAGGCCTGCGTATTGATCATTTTTTGCTCAGTCCTCAATTGAATGGGCATCTGCTGGCTGCGGGAGTGGACCATCATGTACGTGGCTGGGAGAAAACGAGCGACCATGCCCCTGTATGGATTGAGTTATCCTGATTGATTTACTCCAACTATCTTCGAAAAATTTTGCCGGATCTTATTGATTAGGGGGTGGTTCCTGTACAGGGGAGTTTTCCACAATATTTGAATTGCTAAAAATATTAGTATATTTTTGATATATGGATTTAACAAAAGATCAGCAAATAAGCCTGGTATCCATTCTCGAAGAGTGGGTACAAAACAGCAGAATTGTGAAAAATATTCCTGAGCAATCAAGCTTTGTATATTATTACGCGGGAAGGGTTCATTTTGATCTTCGGCTGCTGCATGAAGATTATATGCTCAAATTTATTTTTTGTAATTCCCGCAGTTATGTAAATACCTTGATTGACCATATTCAACCTTCACTTAGAAAATGGCTGCGGGGAAATAATGTAGCAGAATATACTTTCAGCTTCGAGTTTCTTTCGCCAGCTGAGATCACTGTCAAAGAAATACGGGTGGTGTTAAGACGTACAAATTCTTGTATAGATGGAAGCCCCTGATAAGGCGAATCCTAGATTAAAGTTCTGTTTGTCAGTTGTTTAATGGTATTAATTGGTGTATTTATTCCTTTAAGGGGTGTCTTTTATTGAGATAACTGATCATTTTAAAGGCCCTGCGCAATCAAAATTGATTAAGTATTGTTCATTTTAAAGAAACTAAATATATTATGAAAAAATTTGAATTTTCTGGTGAAATACAGGGGAAATACCGAGATATAGAGATATATCCTTTATCAGATGTGAAAGACAAATACCTGATACATTGGGATGGTTTTGAAGTTGGCGTGATATCAAAAAGCAGCGGAAAATGGCATACTGATCATGTAGAGCTTGCAGATTATACTAAAGAACTGGGTGATTTTATTCAAGCCAGGGAAAAAGAGATCTTGGACAGTAAATAGCGCAGTGAATTGGCTTAACTATTTTTTTTGGTTTTTTTTAACTGATAAATGTTACCTCTGCCAATCGTTGGTTTCATTACATCAACAATTTTATTTCTGGGAGCTTTAGTTAAAATGTCAGTCACTTTACTGGGCTCAATATCCTCATCAAACATAATTTTGTACTCTGCAGCAATTTGGTAAGAATTTTTTGGTTCTTCCAACTTGTCCGTTGCCAGGTACTTATCCATATTTTTGGCATATTGTGGTGCTTCCTCATCATCTAAATAAGAGGGGTCTATATTTTTTAAGAGCAGGTAAGCCCTGATGTTATTTCGAAGTATAATTTTAGAGGGGACAGGAATATCAGGATTGGCAAAATCATAATATTTCACTCCAAAGCAGCTGCTGATATCAGCCATTTTATCAATGCCCAGCCCAGTTTCAGCTTTTTCAATATATCCAATATAGGACTGTTGGATATTCAATGCTTTTGCCAGTCTTTCCTGGGAAATACCAGCGGTATGACGGTATGCTTTTAGCTGATTGCCAAATTCAATTCTCGCTGATATATCCTTCGTTTCTTTCACAAATCAAATAGAATGTTTAGTTAAATATTAATTCATGTATTATTTGCGATTTATCGATATGATGTATATATTTGCTATATGAATTATACTTAGGATAATATTGATGTAAGTAATTGTTAATATCTTCATTGATTATGGGGTATAACTGATCGGTCTTGCAGCTCCATTCTCACACCGTTGACGCAAGGCAGCAGATGCTATACCCATATCTTATCTTGAATGTATTACATTTCCATCTGAAATAAGTGTAGGTTCTGCTGTATCTGTGTCAACTTACGGTGTGAGAAACTAAAAGGAGTTGCGGAGGGCAGAGCCCACGTTTATTTATGAACGGTTTCTTTTGTGTCTTCATATTCTTTAGCAGTTAAATCTGATGATATGAAGGCACACACCATCCAATTCTGAGCTGAATTCATCGTTGATGTTGATTTAAGTAAAATATGACATGGGTTAATCTATGCCAAAAATCTTCTGGTAAACCAAATTATAAACCCTACGAAAATGGAAAAGACACAAGTTCATTCATTCAGTAAAATTCCAAAACCGCCTGATTAACAGGTTGCAGGGCGGCCGTATTTAGGTTGGTTATGGTAATGGCGGCCGCTTTGTATTTTTTATCCTTTCCAGTAACTCCATTCTTCTTCCGGATAACAGTAAACTTACAACCATCATGGGTAAACGGTCTCAAATTATCTTACAGTTCTCATGGATGCTCCGTAACATTTAAAAATAATTCTTATTACAGAAAAAAATGAAAGCGAAAAATAGCTTAATGGGATTGTTATGTCCAAAATTCCGAACAGAGGCAGGACTGATGATCCTGTTTCTTGTAGCGCTCAACTGCTGTACAAACCGTCAGGCCTATGCGCAGGGAGCTTTGCCTCTGAGAGGTACAGTTTCTTCAGGTGCAGACGGGCGACCGCTGAAAGGAGCGACGGTCAAAGCTTCCAATAACCTATACAGTTTGAATATTAATCCCAACGATGTAGAAAATGTGACTATGCTGAAAGATGCGGCGGCGGCCTCTATCTGGGGCACGCGCGCCGGTAACGGGGTGATCGTGATCACGACCAAACGCGGTAAATACAATCAACCGGTACAGGTATCCTTAAATACTAATGTAAACATCGGACATCTGGTACAGGGCACAGTGACTTTGCACTGCGATGGAAGAAACCGGGGGACGAACTAAAAAGCAGCTTTCTGCGCTGCCGTTCAGGAAGCTCCAGCTCTATGCTTATGTGAGTAATCTGGGGATCATCTGGAGGGCAAATCACGTGGGGCTGGATCCTGATGCTTCCAGTTATCCGCTGCCCTTAAGCACAGCCCCCGGAATAAAAATCGATTTGTAAATCTTAAAATATGGATATGATGAAAAATTTACTACTATCTGAATACCTGCTGATCCTGTTCATGTGTGTGCTGTTTTTTGTAACGGGATGCGGAAAATACCTGGAGGCAGTGCCGGACAAGAGTTTGACTGTGCCAGGTACTGTGGCGGATTACCGGGCATTGCTGGAGAATGAGTTGATGTTTATTGACATGACCGCATTGGGCGAAATCGGGTCAGATGATCTTTACCTGCCAGATGAATTGTGGGGGACACAGCAAGATTTTGTAAGGGACACTTATCGCTGGAGCAAAGATATCAACTTAGGGGCCACTTCTCAGAATTGGAATAATCCTTATAAAAAGATTTACTACGCAAATTTAGTGCTGGAAGGAATTGAACATTTAAGCAGATCAAATCCTGCGGCGGAAATAAATTTTTTAAAAGGCTGGGCCCTGTTTTGCCGTGCCAATGCATTCTATGACCTGCAAGAGGTATTTGGGCAGCCCTACCGTCCCGCATCCGCAGACGGGGATTTGGGGATACCATTAAGATTAAATACTCATCTTGAAGAAAAGACACCCCGTGCGACAGTCGGGGCTACATTTCAGCAAATCATACAGGATCTTGAACAGTCCCTGCCTTTACTGCCTAATGATGTGGTCAAGACCAAACGGAACCTGCCCTGTAGAGCCGCGGTATATGCTTTACTGGCCAGGACGTCCCTTGTTATGCAGAATTATAGTAAGGCGCTGGATTATGCTGACCAATGCATAAAGCTGTATGGGGTTTTGGTAGATTATAATTCATTAAATCCTAACCTGGCCTCTCCGTTTACGCCTATCATAGACGAAGTGATTTACAATGGGATACAATTGGATTACAACGATAGATCCTGGCAGGTGGAACGGCAGCTTTATCAATATTATGGTGCTAATGATTTAAGGAAAACGTTGTTTTTTACCGAAGACCCAGTGTCAAAATCCATCGTCTTTAAAGGTTTCTATCCAGGCCGCCCGGTTGCATTTAATGGTTTCAGTACTACTGAAGTGTACCTGATTAAAGCAGAATGTGAGGCTAGACTGGGTAATCCTGATGCTGCTATAGGTGTGTTGAATTCTATTCTGATAAAGCGTTTTAAATCCGGAACATATATTCCTTTATCAGCAGACGCTACTCCCGATGTGCTTTCCCTTGTTTTGACTGAAAGAAGGAAGGAATGTCTTTTTAGAAATCTCAGATGGTCTGATCTGAGAAGATTGAATCAGGATGTCAGGTTTGCTAAATCACTTACCCGTACAGTCAGGGGTGTAATATATCAACTTCCTCCGAATGATCCACGGTACGTATTGCCTATTCCTGCTGATGAGATCAGGTTGAACGGCATTTCGCAAAATAGTAGATAACATAATCATACAACATATGAAAACAATGACTTTAACAATAATGATGTTATCTGGCGTTTACGAAAATGGCAAAACAGCATCATATCCTACAAAAAATAGAAATGTATCATTTAGCATTGTAGTAGAAGAGACGATTAAACAAGTTCCTTATTTGATTGTTTTTCAGGAAGGTGTGTTCGATCATGATGCCGCAAGGGCAGGGCAAAAGAAATTTCTGCCAACAAGGGTTAAGGGGAATAGCTACTTTTTTAATCTGCAGGAACAAAATAAGCCGCTTTACTTTTCTGTAATGCTCCCGGATGAGAACAATATCTACGTACCAGCGATTAAAACTTACCACTTTGAACCAGGAGATCAAATGAATATAAGGATTAAACGGTCAAAGATTAATGGAAAATTTGAACTGGAGTTTTCAGGTAGGGGTTCAGCCAAGTATCGTTGCAGGTATGAGTTTTATCATCATCCCGGCATGGAAACAGCCGGATCTGGCAGTATATTCACAAGAGCAGATGGATATGGACCCAATAATCGCGAAATAATCAGACTAGAGCGCTTATATGACCTGGTAGAAAAGTACAGGCCTAAGTTATCTGTGTATTCCTATAACTTACTTCACGCGGATGTCATCGGAAGTATGGGATATTATATTTTTGATGGTCTGCGCAGTATATTGGTTTCACTCAGATCAAAAAGTGATTCTGCAGGTTTTAAGTTTATGGTCAAATCTTTCAGGGAAAAATTCAGGTATGATTTTACCAAAAATGTCCCCGAGAATATATTGTATGATTCAAAAGAATATGCCGATTTTTTATTGGCCCGTTTTGAGGCTGAGTCGATGATGGATTCCGGTTCAATAAATTATAGCGTCATTTTTAAACATATCAAGATGGTTGATAATGATTTACTTCGTGGTAAACTGATACTGAGTTTTTTCTTTAAACACTGGAGCTTTTTTGGAGATGATTTTAGTGACTTTTTTAAATATTCTCTGGCATCTATCAAAGATGAGGCTATCCTCGCCAGGATAAAAGTGTTCGAGAATAATCAAATAGGCAGTATCTCCCAAAATTTTAGTCTAACTGATAGTCATGGGAAAATGGTTTCACTTACTGCTTTTAAAGGGAAAGTGGTGTTCATCGATTTCTGGTATACCGGTTGTGGGCTTGTGAACGCTATTATCAAAACGTGATTTCCAAAGTTGAAGAACGTTATAGCAGTAATCCAAATGTGGTTTTCATCACCATATCTATAGACAGCAGGGAGACCTGGCTGCAAAGTCTAAAGAAAGGTGAGCATACATCCGCGAAGGTGATTAACCTATATACCAATGGGGAGCGTTATGATCACCAGATGATAAAAGCTTATAATGTTCGGGCTTATCCCAGACCAATCGTGATTTCTAAAGGAGGGAGAATTGTATGTACTGATGCCAGAATTTTAAGAAAGATGGATGGCTTGATTACCACCTTAGAGCAAGAACTTAGTGCTAATTAATCTAAGCACCAACAGTTTGTCAATACTGTTGGTGCTTAAACAATTTAAGTTAAAACATGATGATTAGAATAGCTGAAAGGCTCCCCGCCTTAGAATGACAGATTTATCAATTGGTATCTGACTACCTGGATTTAAGTTTGAATTCGATCCTATGATACAGGCCTGGCTGCTATCGTCACAACCATAATCCGATGCAGGATCTGTAACATCAGCTTGAATGATCCAATGCGTACCGCTAGCTGTTTCTGCTACTCTATAAGTTTGATCAAAAGGAGCGGCCACAGGCTTCATGGCTATTGTGCCTAAACCAGTGATCGTAAAAAGATCTATGCTAATCAAAGATGTGATACCGACAGAAACTTGACAATTTTATTATTTGGTCGTGCATGCGTATTGATATATTTACTTTTTGATTTGCACCATCTATGTTTGAAATCTTTAAAGACTATATCAGCGGTAAACTCATCATCAGCGAAGAAGACTGGGCTAAGATCGGGTCATTTGCGGTCAGCAAGCAACTGCATAAAAAGGATTATCTCCTGAAGGAGGGCAGTATCCGGCGTTTTAGTGCTTTTGTATGTTCGGGCTGCCTTAAAACATACAGGGTCGATGATAACGGGTACGAGCATATCACAAAGTTCAGCATGGAAAGATCCTGGGCAGGTGACATGAACAGTAACATTTCCGGCAAGCCGGCTTTGTTCAGTACCAAAGCACTGGAAGATACCGAACTCGTGCTCTTCTATGATGAGGATTTTGATCAGATTTGTGCTGAAGTGCCAGGTTTCCAGGCACTGATGAATAAGGATCTGAAAGTTTGTATGAGCAGTATTGAAAGCAGGATAAACGTGGTGCTCAGCTATTCTGCCGAAGAGAAATATCATGCTTTTCTTGAAGAATATCCCGGTTTATCAACCCGTATACCGCAGTATATGATCGCGTCTTATCTGGGGATCACCCCAGAATCGCTGAGCAGACTGAGGAAACAACTTGCCGGTAGCAGGATGCCCCTGAAGTTAATGACGGGCTCATAAAATCGATCATGTGATCAGTTCTCTTTTACATTCTGATGTCAATTAAAATAGTAAAACAATTTTAAATTACTAATATTAATAGTATTATTGTTTCTGAGATTAATGATGATACAATTGGTATAAAATTATGAAAGTAACGGTAGTCCCTATAATAGATCCGGCAGCAAATCCTGGTGCAGCCCTTGCCACAGTGATGAACAAGCGCCTGGAGCGACTGGCAAAAGAACTGCAGACTGTTGAGCTCAGATCAATGGAAACGATGGAGCCCTTATATGGTGATGTGGTGATTTATATCAGCTATAACACTAAATATAACATACGATGGAGGATTGTAAATGATGTGCAGGCGGATGCTGAAATGGTGGTAGCCAAACATTGTGACGAGCTTGGATATCTAAGGTGGAAAACCAGCACCATCAATTCATTTACTTCCGGAAAATAACAGTAAGCTTATTTACGGTTGAAACTTCGCAACAGCACAGCAATTAGTGAAATCGTAATAATGGTGGGTAAAAGGTAAATCACCATATGTCCTAACTGATTACCAATCTGATATAAAATTGAATTAGTGTTGCCCATAAAACAAGTATAAATAAAAATTTTAATTATTGAAAGACTGGTGGAAAACTTTTTCAGGGAGCAGGCTGCGTCCCAATGAAAATCAGCAACCGGTTATAATTGCTAAATTTTCATTCATACAGTTAAAAAGCAATATTTTTTTAATATTATTGATTGATAATTAATAACCAAAGGAGTTGAGTATACAAGACCTGATCAGGCGTATTCATATTGACGAAGACGAATCTGCCTTTAATGAATTGTATAAGCAGTACATATCAAGGCTGTATCAATTTGCCTATTCCTTTCTGGATGACGGAGAGGCAGCGGAAGAAATTGTAAATGATGTGCTGATCAGGCTATGGGTAGGGCGCAGGACCCTGGGCGAAATCCGCAACACACAGGTTTATCTGTATACTTCCATCAAAAATATGTGCCTTAATCACTTGCGAAGTGTATCCTCTAAGAGGAGCAATGAGCAAAAGGTCTTCGAGGCTTACTACTTCCACCTTTCAGTAGATCCTTCACAATTACTGATCAGCAAAGAACTTTCCGGTCATGTATTAAAGGCTGTAAATGAGCTTCCAGAAAGATGCAAGCTGATCTTTAAAATGGTTAAAGAAGACGACCTGAGTTGCAATGAGGTCGCGTCGATCCTGGGGCTCTCTCCCAAAACAGTTTTTGCACAACTTGCTATCGCATTGAAAAAGCTGGACCATGCACTAGGGAATAACTAGAAGGGCTATTTTTAAGCCCATGCATCGTATCTGCCAGTAATTTTATTCATTTTCCACTTTATTTTTAATTCCTTTAAGAATATTGAGATGTTCGCGTGTCTTTATGGAGAACTACGAATAATTTATATGGGAAAATCCAGATTTATTGAGCTTATGGCCAAAAGTATCGGGAAATCTGCTACAGATGAAGAGTTAAAAGAGCTTGAAGTGTTTCTGGATCAATATCCTGAATACAAAAAAATGCATAATGTTGCAAATGCGCTGAAATTAAAAGCCAGGCAGCCTGCAGATATTTCTGAAGAAAGGAATTTAAATACTGGCCTGGCAAAACTTTGGGATCATATTAGTGAAGTAGAGGCTGCTGATGCACAATCTATATATAAAGACAAAGCATTATCTGAAATAGGGCAGGAAGAAACTGTAATCTTAAGCAAAAACAGTATAGGAGGATATAAATTTTGGAGCGCAGCGGCAGCAATACTCATTGCATGTCTGACGGGCTTTTATTTTTACATCCTCAAACGCCCGGATAATCAGTCAGACAGGATAGTGATGAACAGGATCTATGTGCCATTCGGCAAGACCAGGGAATTGACTTTGCCTGATGGGACCAAAGTGAAACTTAACTCTGGCTCTACCATCATCTGGCCGCAATCATTTGCAAAAGACAGCAGGGAAGTCACATTGAAAGGTGAGGGCTTTTTCGAAGTCACCAAGAACCATAAAAGACCGTTTTTAGTCATTACGGATCAGTTAACTGTGAAAGTCCTGGGAACCATATTTAATGTCAAGGCATATGCTGATGATAAAAATACAGAAACGACCCTTTTAAGAGGAAAGGTGCAGGTTCAGCTCAAAGACAGGCCTGAGAAGAATATCATTCTGTTGCCGAATGAAAAACTGATCGTAATGAACGAGTCTTCTGCAATGGAAGATCCCGTAAACAATAAAGAAGCAAGAACAGAGTATCAATTGAAGAAACTTCCAAATATTAAGGCAGGAGATATCAATGAAACGGCCTGGCTGAATAACAGGCTGGTATTTATCAATGAAAACTTTGAAGCTGTAGCCAGACAAATGGAAAGAAAATACAATGTACAAATGGTGTTTGATGATCAGTCATTAAAGACTGAACAGCTCAGTGGCGTGCTCGAAAAAGAATCATTCGAAAATGCACTGGAAATTATCAAAATGACCACTCCATTTAAATTCAGGACAGAGGGACGTATTGTTCACATTTTACATCAGTAAAATACTGGCGCAGATCAGCAGTAAGCTATAAAAACACCATTATCATCAGACAACCAAATCACCAATTAACAACAAACAAAACATGAACAAACTTTACTTATCAGATTCCTGAAGATTCCCATAAACAAGGGAAGAGGTGCAACTCTTCCCCTCAAAAATCCGGGCTAATTCACAGGAGTAAGTAGTTTAAAGGGCTTACTCCATTCCTTAATTTTCTCCGCAAAGGTAAGGAAACCTGCAAGAGCTATCAAATGATAAACGCTCCTGCAGGCTTCAGGACCTTCAGGAAACAATTTTAATCTCATGAAAAAAATTAAAAAGGCCATTGCTGTGCGCAATGCACGGCCTGTCCTCCAATTTATTCTGCTAATGAAAGTAGCATTTTTATTCGTAATGGTTACGTGCCTGCAGGTATCTGCACATGTTTATTCCCAGCAAAAGTTTTCGCTCGATCTGAAACAAACTGAGGTAAGCAGCATTCTGACCCGGCTCCAAAAAGAAAGTGACTACCGGTTTTTTTACAATTATGCCAGCATTAAAAAACTGGGCAAAGTAAATTTACAGGTGAAAGATGCCAGTATAGATGAGGTTCTTAAGGCCATCATCGACAACAGGCTGCCTTACAAGATCGCAGATGATCATGTAGTCGTATTTTACGATCCTGAAAATATGAACGCACAGCTTACTATCCGTGGGAAGGTCGTTGATAAAAATGGCTTAACACTGATCGGCGTCAGTGTTAAGCTGCAGGGAACAAATGTTGGTGCTACGACAAATGCCAACGGAGAGTTCTCTATCAAAGCGCCGGACAATGGAATCCTGGAAATCAGCTACATCGGTTATGAGAAGCAGATCGTTCAGATTGGCGGCAGGACCAGCTTCACAGTAACTATGGCAGAAACCAATGCCAACCTGAATGAAGTTGTCGTAGTTGGTTATGGTACCACAAAAAAGATAGATGTTACAGGTTCCATTGCCAGCGTAAAGGGCAGCGACATCCAGAACCTGCCTGTCAGTTCTGTCACACAGGCACTCGATGGCCGTGCAAGTGGTGTAAATATTGTTCGTAATGATGGCTCGCCCGGTGCAGCATCAAGCATCAGGATACGTGGTACAGGTACAATCAATGATGCCAATCCTTTGGTCGTTATTGATGGAGTGCCTTCCAGTAACCCGGACGCATTAAGTGATGTCAACCCCAACGACATCGCTTCGGTTGAGATCTTAAAAGATGCTTCTTCAAGTGCAATTTATGGTACAAGGGCCGCTAATGGTGTGGTGCTGGTAACCACAAAAAGAGGCACATATAGTCAGAAACTGACCACAACAATCAATGCTTACACTGGTATTTCCCACACAACGAAGTATATCGACCTTTTGACGGCACCGGATCTTTATCAATTGAAAAGAGAAAGATATACAAATGATAATGTAACGATCGAGGCACCATGGGATGATCCTTATTATTCTACACAGAGGACCGACTGGCAAAGGGCTATTCTCGGAACTGGTAAAGTAAATAACGCTGATATCAGTATCACGGGCGGAAATGAAACATCCACCTATTATTTCTCTTCTTCCTACTATGATGAGAAAGGTATTCTTGATAAAGCCTATTTCAAACGTTTCAGTACAAGGATTAATTCTGAACATCAGTTAAAGCCATGGATAAAAGTAGGGCAGAATATACAGCTGACGTATGGTGAAAGCAATTCATATGATAACTTAAGTTCTCAAACCGGTCTGCTCTTCTCGGCCCTGCGTTTCAATCCTGCTATCCCGACCGTAAATGACGATGGTACTTATGGTTCATCCAAAGATTTTGCCAACCAGCTGGGAGATATCAATAGCCCATATGCAACTATACAGCAAAATGATGCTTACAACCGCAAATACAGGGCAATTGCCAACGTTTTTGCAGAAATACCTATCTACAAAGACCTGAAGTTCCGTGCCAACTACGGATTTGACGGTACAATTGGACGTGGTTATCAGTTCAATATTATGGATACCAATCAGGCCAGGCAAACCACCAATTCTACATTGACACAATCGGAAACAGAGACTTATTCGAACCTGCTGGATTTGTTCCTAACTTATGATAAAACGATTAAAAAGAGCCATATCACATTTACCGGTGGTTACTCGTCACAAAACTTCAGGGGAAGCAATTTTTCTGCGGCAAGGGTAGGATATGATAATGCAACTACCGCACAGCGTGTTTTAAGTCAGGGAAATACACTGCTGACTGCTGCCGGCACAGCTGATGACCCAACGGGGCTGCAATCTGTCTTCGGCCGGGCATTTTACGATTATGACGGCAGGTTTTTAGCCACACTGACCTTCAGGGCTGACGGCTCTTCGAGATTTGCTCCCGGTAACCAATGGGGGTATTTCCCGGCTTTCTCGATAGGATGGAGAATATCCAATGAAGCATTTATGAAAGATATCGACTGGATCAGTAATTTAAAACTGACAGGTGGATGGGGCGAGCTGGGTAACCAGAACGTAAAACCTTTTCAATACATCAGTACAGTAGTTGTGGGTAATGGCTACGGAACAAATGGCTATACTTTTGGCGGTGCCGGAGCCAACGGTGCTGCAATTACAAAAACGGCCAATCCTGATATCACCTGGGAGCGTGCAGCAATGACAAACGTAAGTCTGGAAGCAGGCTTTCTGAAGAATAAACTGAATACCTCGGTAACCTATTTTGATAAGAACACCAATGATATGCTTATTCCTGCCGTGCAGGTTGGTACCGCAGGTTTGTTAACTCCGCCAGACCGCAACATCGCTACCATGAACAATCATGGTATAGAGCTGGAGATCAATTACAATGGCGGCAATGAACTGAAATATTCTGTTGGAGCAAATGCCTCATTCGTAAAAAATAAAGTCACCAAACTCTATGGCCCTAATGCATTCATCGGTTCTACAGTGTACGGGCGATCAAGTCAGGAAATTTCCAGAACATATGAAGGCCAGTCTATCGCTTCGTTCTACGGCTGGAAAACTGCCGGACTGTATCAAACTCAGGCAGAGATCGACGCTGACCCGTCACTATCAAATGACAGCAGGAAGTCAGCGATCAAACCTGGGGACGTAAGGTTCGTAGATGTCAATGGTGACGGGCTGATCGATGGTAAAGACAGAACCTACCTTGGTAATCCTAACCCTAAGGCAACGGTAGGTTTACAGACCACCCTGAATTACAAAAACTTTGACCTTGCAGCTAATTTCACTGGCTCATTTGGCCTCAGTCTGTACAATGCTGACAGGATGCAGGGAATCGATCCGACTTACTCGTTTAATTTATATGCAGAAACGATCAACCGGTGGACAGGCCCCGGAACAAGTAATACCATTCCAAGAATGACACTTGACCGTGCAAATGATAATTACCGTACCTCAGACCTGTTCATCGAAAGCGGAAATTATTTTAGCCTGAAAAATCTGACTATTGGTTATACCATACCTGCAACGCTGGCAAAAAAAACCACGCTGAGCAACCTGAGGTTTTATGTGAGCGGCCAGAATGTATTTATGATCACCAATTACTCTGGCTATACACCTGAGCTTGGTTATACAAATGGCAACGTACAAAGAGGGGTCGATGTGGCCCAGTATCCATCTGTTCGTTCATTTACATTTGGTTTAACAGTTAAATTATAGTCCCATGAAAACGAAACTAACATTATATACTTTATTCCTGATTGTTATTGGTACGGCCTCCTGTAAGAAAGACCTCGATCTGGATCAGAAAGGTGTTTATAACACTGATAATTACTTTAAAACTGAAACCGATATTGTCAATGGGGTTTCAGGAATTTATAATTTGCTGCAACAGGAAGATTATATCTCACATGCAGAAACAACTTTCGATGTGGCCTCAGATGATTACTGGCGTTCCGGCGACCACTCTGAGGATGAAGCTATTGAAAATTTAACCTATGATGCTTCAAATGCACAGGTAAATTACAGCTGGAGGTACAAGTATGAAACGGTTAACCGCTCCACAAATATTATCCTTAGTATACAAAAAATTCCTACGATGAGCGCTGCTATAAAAGCACGCAGTTTAGGAGAGGCTTATTTTATGCGCGCTTTCGGATACTGGCGCCTGATGCTGATATATGGCGATGTGCCCATTATTACCGACGAAGACTATGCTAACCTGAATTTCAATATCGCAAAATCTACAACTGAGCAGGTACGGAAACAAATTGAGTCTGATCTGCTGAAGGCGATTGATAACCTGCCGGAAAGTTATGGCGCTTCTGATCGCGGAAGAGTGAGCAAAGGGACTGCACTGGGACTATTGACTAAGTTATACATGTACTGGGAAAAACTTCCTGAGGCGATCACTACCGGCGAAAAACTGATTGCCAACAGCAATTATGCATTAGCCGCTACCTACACTGAAAACTTTACACGCGCCAATGTAAACAGTACCGAGATCCTGATGTCTGTACAGGGATTACAGAACGTGGTAACCAATGATTATACCATATATTATATCCCAAGAGCATGGGGAGGTTATGGATTTAGTCAGCCCTTGCAGGGCCTGGCGAATGAGTTTGAAGCAAATGATCCGCGTAAGGCTGCAACTTTGCTGAGCGTTGGCGATCAGATCGATATTGGTGACGATGCCAATACAGACACTTTTACGTCTGACCTTTCTTCAACGGGTTTCGCTTTCCGTAAATATGCAGTGTTTTATCCTTTTGGTTCTACTGAAGGAAGTGGCCCTGATCACAACTATGCCGTTCCTTTGATGCGCTCGGCCGATATCTACCTGCTGGTTGCCGAAGCAAAAATCCGTACACAGGGTGCCGGAGCCGGTGACGCCCTGATCAATCAGGTAAGACGCCGCGCTTCTTCGGCATTGGCGCCGGTATCCGGTGCAGGGATGGCACAACTGATCCATGAGCGACGTGTGGAGCTTGCCGGTGAAGGCGAGAGACATCAGGACCTGATGCGATGGGATAAGGTGAATCTCGTGAACATCGCTGCGATTTACAATTTGCCAATATCCAAGGCACCGGTAGACCAGGGTAAAACGGTGACGTTCTTACGCCCTAAACATTACTATTACCCGATCCCGCAAGTGGAAATTGATAAAAGCGGTGGTATACTGAAACAAAATCCAAATTATTAAATGATAGATCAGGCTCCTGTACTTTGTATAGCGGGAGCCTGATTAATTGATAAATACCTGAATTTTAAATATGTACTGATCAGGAGCACAGATCAATACGAATTACTCCATAGAAAATGAAAGATATGAGGAAGTCCCTGATTTTATTGCTGCTGGCTTTGATATTCGCTGGTTCAGAAGCGATGGCGCAAGTGGATCAAAAAGCATCTGCTGCTTTTATTGCCCGCGTATTACCAGACAGAAAAAATGATTTCCTGATAGAGGAGATCCCGCAGGAAAATGGGAAAGATGTTTTTGAAATTGAATCCAGGGAAGATAAAATTATATTGAGAGGGAACAATGGCTTATCTGTTGCCTCGGCACTGAACTATTACCTGAAGAACTACTGCTTCTGCGATATTACCTGGAATGGAACGAACCTGAACCTTCCTAAAGTTTTGCCTGTAGTGACCGGGAAGCTGCACAAGAATACACCATATAACTACCGTTATTACCTTAACTATTGTACGTTTAATTACACCATGGCCTGGTGGGACTGGGAGCGCTGGCAGAAGGAGATCGACTGGATGGCCATGAATGGGATCAATATGCCATTGGCAATTACCGGCGAAGAAGCGATCTGGCGCGATGTATACCGTGGTATGGGCTTCACAGACAAAGAGCTGGAAGGTTTTTTCAGCGGACCGGCATATTTCTCCTGGTTATGGATGGGCAATATCGATGCCTGGGGCGGCCCCCTGCCTCAGCACTGGATGGACTCGCACAAGGAACTGCAAAAGAAAATTCTTGAAAGGGAAAGGTCTTTTGGAATGAAACCGGTGCTGTCTGCATTTACCGGTCATGTGCCGCCTGCTTTTAAGGATAAGTATCCTTCTGCAAAAGTGAAGCGCACCAACTGGGACGCAGGATTTCCGGACGTGTTTATCCTCGATCCTGAGGATACCCTGTTTGAGGAAATTGGAAAGAAATATATTGAACTGCAAACCAAAGAGTTTGGTACAGATCACCTGTATTCCTCGGACACTTTTAATGAAAATATTCCTCCTACGAACGATTCTACGTACCTGAGCGATATGAGTAAAAAGGTATTCAGGTCGATGACTGCTGCAGATCCAAAAGCAGTATGGGTGATGCAGGGATGGATGTTCCATTACAACAATAAATTCTGGCAGCCACAGCAGGTCAAAGCACTGCTGAATGCCATTCCGAACGATCAGATGATTATACTCGATCTGTACAGCGACGCACATCCTGTCTGGAACCGTACGGATGCCTATTATGGCAAACCATGGATCTGGAATATGCTGCAGAACTTTGGTGGCAATATCAGCATGTTTGGCAGGATGAGGCATGTGGCGGCAGATCCTGCAATCGCCCTGCATGATCCGGAATCCAAACAAATGGTTGGGATTGGTCTGGCACCTGAAGGAATTGAACAAAATCCGGCGCTGTTTGAGCTGATGCTCGAAAATGTTTGGAAAGATACACCTACCGATGCCGATGAATGGGTAAAAGGATATGCAAAACGGCGTTACGGCAAAGTTACCCCCCAGATGGATGAAGCATGGCATATTTTGCTGAATACCGTGTACAGCGGAGGGCTTACTGAAGGCGGAAATGAATCTATCATTGTTGCACGCCCTACTTTTGAAAAGAAGATAGACCGGGTGCTTACCAAAGTGGAATATGACCAGCTGAAGCTGGTAAAAGCCTGGGAGCTTTTTATTGATGCAGGACAGGAATTGAAATCCAGTGATGGTTTTGAGTATGATCTGGTAGACGTTTCACGTCAGGTACTGGCCAATTATGCAAGTCCGCTACAGCAGAAAATGGCTAAGGCTTTCCAGGCCAGGGATCAGGTGGCATATCAGCGTTACAGTGCTGAATTTTTATCCCTGATGGATGATATGGACCTGCTGCTGAATACGCGGAAGGATTTCCTGCTGGGAAAATGGATTACAGAAGCCCGCGCAAACGGCATTACTGAGAAGGAGAAAAATCTGTATGAGTTCAATGCACGGGACCTGGTTACCCTTTGGGGAGACAAAGAAAGCGGACTGCGTGAGTATGCTAACCGCCAGTGGGCTGGTCTGATCAAAGGTTATTACAAACCGAGATGGCAGATGTTTTTCAGGATGCTGGATCAATCGTTGAAATCGGGCAAATCCCCTGATCTCAAAGCTTTTGATGCAGCAGTAAAAAACTGGGAATGGAAATGGGTAAACCTCCATGACAATGCCTATGCGGCGCAGCCCAAAGGTGATGCCTATGAAACAGCAGCCCGCTTATACAAAAAATACAATCAGGCAATCAGGGATGCGTATGCAAAATAAACTGTTGATGCGCGGGCTCTTGTTGTTGCTGCCTTTCCTATTGCCGGCTTGGGCCTTTAGCCAGGCCCTTACAGATGATCCGTCGATTATCAACGACCATATGTTTCCTGCTATGGCAGCTGCAAAACCATTTAGTGATTTTGACAGTAAAGGTTTTCTGATCAATAGAAAACGTACTTTTCTGGTGTCTGCAGGTATTGAATATGCCCGTGTACCACATCAGTTATGGGAAGACAGGCTGTTGCGGTTAAAGCGGGCCGGCTTCAATTGTGTGGAGATCTACACGATATGGAATTTTCACGAAGCCAAAGAAGGGATATTTGAATTTAGTGATGATCATGATCTGGACGGCTTTTTGGCGCTGGTGAAAAAACTGGGAATGTATGCTATTGTCAGGGTCGGCCCATACTATTGTGCAGAATGGGAGCAGGGCGGTTATCCGATCTGGCTTCGCTTTAAACCAGGCTTGCGGGTACGGGAACCCAATGCGGAATTTGAAAAATATGTAGACAGGTTTTTTGATCATTTATTGCCTGTGGTAATGAAAAATCAGATCAGTAAAGGTGGGCCGGTTGTGCTGATACAACTGGAAAACGAACACCCAAAAGGCTGGGGCACGATCCTGCCTGATCAGTATTTCAGGCACCTGCAGGAAAAGGCTTTGGTCATGGGCATGGAGGTGCCGTACTTCTTTAGTGGGGTGCATCATTCCACTGATCCGGCAGGAGAAGGTAAACTGGATGACGCCGCAAGGCCAAACCCGTGGTTTTCTACTGAATACTGGAGCATGTGGTATACACAGTATGGCGCAAAAAAGGGAGATGCGGCAAAGTATGACCGTTCTACCTGGAAAATCATTGCCAACGGCGGTAATGGCTATAATATTTATATGGCTTATGGTGGTTCTAATTTTGGCTATACCAATAATGACGAAGATGCCGCATCGTACGACTATGGTGCTGCGGTAGGGCAGGCCGGTGATCTTCGTCCCTTATATTATACATTTAAACGTGCTGCTTATTTTGGACGTACTTTTCAGGACATTCTCGAAAACAGCAGTGATGCTGGTACAAAGTATAGGGATCTGTTAAAGCGGGATGTGAAAGCACCTGATACTGCGATCAGGATCAGTGCAAGGACCGGAAGTGCAGGAGAGCTGATTTTTCTGGATCATCCGGGGCATAAACCAGCCACGGCATTGATCAGCGCTGAACTGTTTGCCGGTGGTAAGGGAAAGGAAAATTGGTCTGCCTCAGGCTCAATAACTCCGGTTGTGAAAGTGAACCTGAGGCCGGGTGAGATTTATCCCATCGTGCACAACTTCCGTTTAAACTCTTCGGTAACGCTGGATTGGTCCCTAACCAGGATTTACGGCATATTGCAACAAAACCATACCACAACAATTTTGGTGCAGGCCGAAGCCGGCGAAAAGGTTTGGATGAGTTACCTGCTCAGGGATCAATTAAGTGGGGCCGCTTCACAAAAGTCATTCAAAGTTTCGGGGAATAAACTGGTATTAAATACAGTTGGAAGAACAGGAAACCAGCCTGCGGAATATTCGTTTAAAGCAGGGAAGGCTGCCGTTCGTATTTTAGTGATGGGCAGGGCTGAAATGGATCATACCTGGTTTACTGAAAATCCTGCTGTGAATGGAATTGTTACAGGTGTACCTTATCTGAGCGAAGTAAAGTTAGAGAATGGAAAGATCATTGCAGGAGCTGAATCTCCAATGATGGGCGCATTTCTGGCAGGAAATACAAGAATTTACCTTGAAAAAGGTTCGCATTTGTTAACGATTGAGCATGTAAAACAGCCGGCCGGCAAAGCAACCACCGGCGCCGCAACTGCAAAGACAGCTATTTCAACAGACAGGAGGGTTCCGGTGATGAGGGCGGTCCTTTCTGCATGGAGGTATAAAAACGCTTCGCTGAGCGCTGCCCCTGACTATGATGACAGCAAATGGCTGGCTGCTGAAAACCCCTTGCAGATGGGGGCCGATCAGGATATCACTGCCGATGCCTGGTACCGAAGTAAGTTTTCTGTACCGGAAGCTGGAAAATATGCAATGCAGGCTGAGGGTGGAGACAGGGGAACGATCTTTATAGACGGCAAGCCGATGGGTGGATGGAAAATTAAAACAGCTGAAGTTTCCCTGAACCTGGATAAAGGAGAACATACTTTGGCCATCTTCACAGCACATAATGGCAGGGATAAGATGGCTGCGTACCTTGGCCCGATAGAGAATATTGATAAAAAAGGAATCGACGGTAAAGTAAGACTGCGAAAAGGCGGGCCGTTTTATCAAACGCTGGAAAACTGGTATTTTCTGAAAGCGGGCAATGCCGAAGTACAGCAATCAGCCGTTCCGGTGTTAGATACCCTTCAATGGAAAAAGTATAAAATTGGTGCGGATGCATTTCATCTGAGAGCAGGTTTTGGCTGGTTTGCCACAGTGATCCCTGCGCAGCAGGGGCTTAAAAAAATGACCGTCGCTTTTAAAAGCGTGGATGAAAACGCAACTGTATTTGTCAATGGCAAACAAATGATCCGTCGTGAAGGCTGGAATATACCTTTCGAATTTACTATAAGTGATCCAGCTGTGTTAAGCCATGAGATGGTTTTAACGGTATTCATAGAAAACCATGATAAGGAAGGCGGGATTGACCAGCCTGTAAAAATCAATACGATCGGTGATGGACAGCTGAT
>Ga0163161_10000722_pt1 | contig 25996 bp, 12 predicted proteins | sample S45metaG_FD_129847 | JGI IMG/M metagenome (GOLD analysis project Ga0163161, IMG submission 129847) | Switchgrass rhizosphere microbial communities from Kellogg Biological Station, Michigan, USA - S4-5 metaG | ecosystem: Host-associated > Plants > Roots > Rhizosphere > Soil | place: USA... | reverse complement strand
GATCTCGTCGTCGCACATGATGGCGTTCTTGTAGGCCATGAAGTGCTTGAAGCTGCTCACGCCTTCTTCATTCACCAGGGTGCCCATGTCGCGGTGCACGCTCTCGTCCCACCAGGTGATGGCCACGTGGAAGCCGTAGTCCGCGGCGGACTTGCGCGCCCATTCCCTCCAGGTGCCATAGGCCTCCATCAGGGACTGCTGCGCATTGGGAATCACGAAGTCGAGGATGGTCGTGGTCCCGCCGGCCAGGCCCGCAGCCGTGCCGGTGAAGAAGTCGTCCATGGTGACCGTGCCCATGAACGGCAGCTGCATGTGCGTGTGGGGATCGATGCCGCCGGGCAGGACGTACTGCCCGGAAGCGTCCAGTTGCACCGCGCCGGCCGGCGCGTGGCTTGCGGCATCGGCGCCGACAGCGGCAATCTGCCCTTCGACGCACAGCACGTCGGCTTTGAATTCCCTGTCGGCATTGACGACGGTCCCGCCGCGGATCAAGAGCGCGTTGGCCATGCTCATGCCTCCGAAGGCCTGGCCTGTTGCGCCACCGCCGGCTTCTGCAGCCGCATCGAGGCAACGTAGACGATGCTCGAGATGGCGATGCCCACGAACCACGCGTAGGTGTAGATCGTCTTGAAGATCTCGGGCACATGCGCAAAGCTGCCCGGCAGCGCCGCATGGAGGAATCCGGGGAGATTGGGCAGGACGCCGGCGATGAATGCCGCGATTGCAGCGGGGTTCCAACCGCTCTTGTACCGGTACTCGCCATGGTCGCTGTACAGGTCGTTCACCTGCAACTGCGTGCGGCGGATGAGGTAGTAGTCGGCAATCAGGATGCCGGCGATCGGCCCGAGCAGCGCGGAGTAGCCGATGAGCCAGGTGAAGATGTAGCCCTGCGTGGATTCGAGCAGCTTCCACGGCATCATCGCAACCGCAATGCCCGCCGTGATGTAGCCACCGGTGCGGTATGAAATGGCCCGCGGATTCAGCGCGGAGAAATCGTAGGCCGGGCCCACCAGGTTGGCCGCGAGGTTGACGCTGACGGTATCGACCAGCAACACGATCAGCGCAATGAGCACGGCCGCGCCCGTCATGCGGCTGGCCAGATCGACCGGATCCCAGATCGCCTTGCCGTAGATCACGACCGTGGCGGAGGTGACGACCACCGCAAGGGCCGCGAGCAGCCCCATGGGGATCGGCAACCCGACCGCTTGTCCGACGATCTGGTCGCGCTGCGATTTCGCGAAGCGCGTGAAGTCGGGAATGTTGAGCGCAAGGGTGGCCCAGAAGCCCACCATGGCCGTGAGCGACGGCCAGAAGACCGCGGCGAACTGGCCCGCCTTCTTGCCGCCCTCGGCGAACTGGGAGGGCTGCTCGAGGATCGGGCCCAGGCCTCCGGCACGGTCGAGCGCCCACGCGAGCAGCACGAAGCAGATGAGGATCTTGAGCGGCGCCGTGTAGGTCTCGAGCTTGCGGATCGATTCGATGCCGTGAATGACGAAATAGAGCTGGAGCGCCCAGAAGGCGAGGAAGCTCGCGAGCTGGAAGAAGTTGACGCCCAGCCAGGCGATCTTCTCGCCCTCGAGCGGATGACCGATCAGCACGCCCATCAGCGTGTAGATCATCATTCCGCCGAACCAGGTCTGGATGCCGTACCAGCCGCATGCCACAAGCGCGCGCAGCAGCGCCGGTAAGCGGGCGCCCCGGGTGCCGAACGAGGCGCGCGCGAGCACCGCGTAGGGAATGCCGTACTTCACGCCCGCATGCCCGATCAGCAGCATCGGGATCAGCACGATGAAGTTGCCCAGGAAGACCGTGCCGACAGCCTCCCGCCAAGACATGCCGCTCTCGATCAGGCCGGCGGCCAGGGTGTAGGCGGGGATGCACATCACCATGCCCACCCAGAGCGCGGCGAAGTGGTACCAGCGCCAGGTGCGCTGATCGGGCCGTGTCGGTGCCAGGTCGTCGTTCCAGAGTCTCGAGTCGGCTTGCAAAGGCTTGCTTGCTTTCATGGTTTTTCCTTTGAGTGAGTCACGCGGGGAACCGGGAAATGAGCTGCTTGGATGTATCTGCTATTTAACCGGATAAAAGAGATAAATAGGACCATGCATTGCAAGTTTGATGCCTGAAAATCCGCCATTGACAGCCTATTACGCGCGTTTTTGATTCAATTGCGCTCAATTGCATCTATTTATGATTGGCAATCGGTTCGACTCCGGAGCTTTCCCAGGGAGTAACAACGTCACCAATACCGTGAACACGGGAGTGCGGCGCTCAGGGGTTCGCTGAAAAATGCTGCACTGCAGTGCATCTGCCGATAAGCCGTCAGAGCTTGGCAAGGGGGTCCATCACATATCCAGATCGCCCTCTTCATGCAAAACCTGTTTTCTGCCTGCCCCTGCGGCATCGATCATCTCAAGCGCATGCGCCGCAACACGTGGATGCGACTCCTGCCGTGGCTGCGCCTTTACCGCTGCGACAACTGCGGCAAGCACCAGCTCCATTCCGAACGCGAGATCGAGGCGGCCAAAGTCAAAAGAGACGCCCGGACCCGTTTCATGAGGAGGTAGTGGCCTTCCATTGCGTGGCCCCGATGCCCCCGAGCCGTTCGCGGCGAACGTCCGCAGACGACGGTGCATCGCAGTGTTCCTGCAGTGGGAGCGCGAGCGATCCGGTCCGGTGTTGCTTTGCCTGATCAATTCATCGCAGATGTCGATAGTTGATGATGGCAAATAACGGTCTTCGTGAAAAAATACGCAGATGCATCGGCGCAGCCCAAGGACGCAGAGCCTGGCAAGGAGAGCGTCATGGAACTGTTCCCAACCTCCTGGATTTCATGTCTCCGTCTTTCGCCCTCCCAGGCAGCGCTTTTCATCCGGTGAATCGTCTCCCCCGACGCACAAGGTCGCGCCCGTTCCCCTGGCTGCTCCTGCAGTGTTGCCTCAGCCGGACCTCGCCGCGGCGCTCCTCCTTGCGCCTCTTTGCCTCGCCGCAACGGCGAGGCCGGATCCCGGGGTACATGCGATGAGCGGCACGTTCACCGAGCGTCTGAAGGAGCTCACGGCTAACGTCAACCGCGGCTGGCAGGCCAGCCTTGCCCGCCACTGCGGAGTGACGCGTGCCGCCATCACCAACTGGCTCTCGGGTCGAAACAAGGGCATCGAATCGACGCACCTGTTCGCCATTGCCGACTATTTCCGGGTCAACCCGCGATGGTTGGCCACCGGTGCCGGGCCCAAGTGGGCCGAAATTCCGATGGACCTGTCCAAGAATGTGCATCCAACCGTGGGAGAGGTACTGACCAGGTTCGAGGAAGTGGCCGCCCGGCAAGATCAGATGACCGAGGCCGAGCGCATCGAGCTCTACATCTGGCTGGTTGGCGAGAGCCTGACGGCCGCTTCGCAAACCACGGATTGAAGGCCAGACGGCCCGCGCCCCGCGCGCTCGCGGCGACCTCGCTCAGTCCACCTTCACGCTGAACAGCACTGCCCCGGTGGCGCCGGGCGCGAGCGAGCCGGTGAACGACCAGCGCAGCCCGCCGGTGCCGCCCGCCGCTTGCGAGGCCGCACAGGCCAACGCCGGCGCAGGCAACGCATTGGCCGGCGTGTTCTTGCTGCATGCGGTCAGCGAAGCCGGCGTGGCGCCGGCCTGCGCCGCCACGAAGCTGGTGTATTGCGGCGTCGTGTCGTTGACCGTCATGCCGGAGATCGGCGTGGTTCCGTTGTTGGTGTAGGTCACGCGGTACTCCAGCGTCTCGCCCGACTTGGCCTGGTTGTTCACACCAAAGCCCGCGCCCTGCGTGACGTTGCGCACTTCCTTCTTGAGCTCCAGTGCGCTGTTCGACACGGTGGTGGTGTCCAGCACCGTGTAGCTCGCGCTCAGCGCGGGGCCGGCATTGGTGAAGTCGAAGCTCGCCTGCAGCGTGCTCTGGTTGTTGTTGCCGTTGGCCGCGTTGGCCGGAATGAATTCCTGCATCACGATGCAGACGTTCTGCCCCGCCACCACCGTGAGCGGTGCCGAGGGCGGATACAGCAGCGCGGCGCCGGGCTGCTGCGCGCCTGTGCAGCCGGTGTCGGCAAAGATCTTGCCGCTCCAGCCGCTCACCGCTGGCGTGTCGACCGAATTCGAGATGCCGAAGCGCAGCGTGCCGCCGGTGCGCGCGATGAAGGTGTGGGCATAGCTCACGGTGCTGCCGGGCATGCCGCTCTTGGCGCCATCGGCCGCGAAGGTGTTGCGGTCCACATCGCCGAAGTTCAGGCCGGCGTGGCCGGTGCCGTTCCAGGTGAAGGCGATGCGGTCGGGCGTGCCGGCGCGCGTGTAGGTGTAGCTCGTGCCGCCGCCGGCCACCGCCGTGCCCGAGGGCAGCGCCACGTTGCCGAACGAGGCGCCGGTCGACAGGCGCGATGCGGTGTTGGTTTCTTCCACGCACAGCGGCGCATTGGCTGCGGTGGCAAAGGGCACGTCGAGCGCGTAGTTGCCCGCGCCGTCGGTGGTGGCGGTCGACAGCACCGTGGCGCCGCAGTTGGTCAGCCGCACGGCTACGCCGGCAATGCCGCCTTCGGTGCCGTTGATGCGCCCGTCGTTCGCCACGCCCGAGCCTGTGCCGTTGTCGAGGAACACGCGGCCCGTCACGCTGAAGCCGAAGCTGTTGACGAAGGTGCAGGTGATGTTGGCGCCGGCCACCATGTTGGCCGCAGGAATCGTGAGCTCGTTGCCCGCGAGCGTGCCGAAGGGCACGGTGGGCGTGGCGCTGGAAGCATCGAGGCAGCTCGCGCTGACCGGGTTGGCGGGCCAGCCGGTGGGCGCGCTTTCCTTGATCCTGGCCAATTGGCCCGCGGTGCCGGTCAGGTTGGCCGCGCCGCTCGCGGTGCCGGCACCGGTCACGGTGATGCTGTCGGTGGCGGCCGAGAGCCCGCTGAGCGCGAAGCCGAACAGGTTGGCGCCGGTGCCGCCGGTGGTGGTCTTCACGATCTGCACCCTGGGGAATGGCGGCGTGAAGGTGTTGGTGAAGGTGCAGGCGATGTTGCTGCCCGCCGCGGTGGCCGCCGCATCGAGCGTCACCCTGCGGTTGGGCAGGTCGGGCGTGGCGGTGCCGCCCGCGCCGAGGCCTGTGCAGCTCACGCCGGTGAGCGCGTAGTTGGCGGGCAGCGGGTCTTCGGTGATGGTGGTGGCCACGCCGGGCGCGGTCAGCGTCTGGATCGCGCCCGCGACCGCGGTGCCGGCGGTCACGGTGGTGATCGTCTGTGCCGCGAGGCCGTTGGTGCCGGTAAAGCCGAACGGGCCGATGCCGCCGTTGCTCACCTTGTTGATCGTCACCGTGGCCGAGGCAGCATTGGTGAAGGTGCACACCAGCGGCCTGCCGTACTGCACGCTGGCCGCGGGGATGGTGTAGGTGCGCGCACCGGCGCCGCTGCCCAGGCTGCCGACGGGCGTGCCGGCATCGGTGCAGGTCGCGCCCGCCAGGTTCCAGCCCGGCACCGCCGGCTCGGCGATGGTGATCGCGGCGCCCTGCGTCGTGGCCGAGAAGGGCTGCGTGCCGGCGGTCGCGGTGTTGCCATCGACCTGCACCGCCGTGCCTGCCGCCACCGTGCTGACCACGCCGTTGGTCTGGGTGGTGTTGCTCAATGTGAAGTTGAAGGGGCCGCCGGCGCCGCCGGTGGTGGCCTTCGACAGCACCACGGTCGGCGGCACGCAGACCGCGGTGGTGGTGGCCTGCGCGAGGAAGCCCTCGGCGTTCGCCCCGCTCTTGATGTGCACCACCACCGTGTTGCTGCCGACGCGCCAGTTGCTCGCGAGCGTCGCGCTCGCCTGCTGGCCCGTTTGGTAGCCGCGGAAGTTGTAGGGGTCGCCGCCGCCTTGCGGCACGCCGGGCACGGTCTGCAGCACGCCGTTGACGAACACTTCCGCGACCGAGTTGTCGGAATAGAAGTCCAGCTTCAGCGAGAAGGTCGCCGGGTTCACCGACGCCGCCATGTTGAAGGTGAAGCGGTGGTAGACGTCGACGTTGCCCGTGTGGTTCGGGTTGTAGTTCGAGTTCCAGTTGGCGTTGCCGAAGGGCGAATCGACCCACGCGCCGGGCGCCTTGTTGCCGACGTAGGCCCGCTGCCACGAGGCCACGGTGCCAGGGCCGCCGCTTGCCGCGCCTTCGCCAGATTCCCACACCGTGTCGCGGCCGCTGGTGAGCGGCGGGCCGTTCGGGCCGTTGTAGGCGGTGTTGAAGATCGCGGCGTTCGAGAGGCAACTCAACGTCGGTGGAATCGGCGGCGAGGTGGTGTCGGTGGCGCCGGTGTTGGTGAAGGTGCAGACCAGGTTGGCGCCCGGCGCCGTGGCCGCGGCATTGAGCGTGAGCGTGCGACCCGAGAGCGTGGCGGTGCCGCCGGACGGCAGGCCCGTGCAGGAGGCGGCCGTCAGCGTGTAGCCCGCCGGCGGCGCGCTCTCGGTGAGGGTGGTGACTGTGCTCGCGGCCGTGAGCGTCTGCGTCGCCGCGCTGGCGGCCGTGCCGGCCACGGTGGTGGTGATGCTCTGCGCGGCCAGGCCGTTGTTGCCGGTGAAATCGAAAGTGCCGACGCCGTTGGTCGAGATCGCGCGGATGGTCACGGTCGGCAGCGCCAGGAACCGGTACGTCTGCGGGCTCGGCAGGTAGCTGCTGCCGCTGGCCGTGAAGGTGCCGCCCAGTGCCACGCCGCCCAGGGTGACTGCGGTGGCGTTGTAGCTTGCGGCCTCGGTGGTCGTTGCCGTCACCTGGCAGGTGCTGGCGGCGCTGGTGGTGCAGCTGCCCGCCGCGCCCTCGGCGCCGCCGTTGAAGGCCACCTCGGGCGTGGCGCCGAAGTTCACGACCACGCCGGCGCCGACCGGGTTGCCGCTCGCGTCGCGCACGAAAACCTGCAGCACATCCTGCGCTGTGCCGTTGGCGACCTGGTTGTCGGTGACCACGCGCAGGCCCGACTGCGCCGCGCTCGGTGCGCCGGCCACGAAGCTGTAGCTCGAAGGGCTCGCGCCGTAGCTCTGGCCGTTCGCGGTGAAGACGCCGGTCAGCGCACCGGCCGGAATACTGACCGCGGTGCTCTTGGTGCCGGGCACGGTGCTGGTCGCGGTGACCTGGCAGATGCCGTTGGCGGCGGTGGTGCAAGTGCCCGCCGCGCCGACCGTGCCGCCATTGAAGGCCACGCCGGTCGTGGCGGCGAAGGTCACGACCGTGCCGGCCACCGGGTTGTCGGCCGCGTCGCGCACGATGGCTTCGAGCACGTCCTGCGCGCTGCCGTTGGCCGCCTGGTTGTCGGTGGCGGTGCGCTCGCCCGAACGCGCCAGGGCAGCGGCGCCGGTCACCACGGTGGTGGCGGCGCTGGCGCAGCTCACCGTGGCGTTGGAGACGCACGCCGCGCCCGGCGCCGTGGCCGGCGTTCCGCTGCCGGCCACGTTGGTGTTCGCGTAGTTGGTGAGCACCGTGCCCGCAGCCACCAGCGGTGCCGTGGCATTGAGGGTGAAGCTGCGCACACCGCCATTGACGGGAATGCCGGCGGCCGGCAGCGTCACCGTGCAGGTCAGTGCCGCGCCGGCGGCGCTCGGCAGCGTGCCGCAGTTCACGGAAGTGACACCGGTGCCCACGGCCACCGAAGTGGCGATCACGCCCGGCGGAAGCTGCTCGCGCACGACCATCGACGTGCCGCTGGTCGCAGGGCTGGTGTTGGTCAGGCTCAGGACGTAGGCGATGGCCGCACCCGGCGCCGCGGTCGCCGGTGCCGTCTTGCTCAGCGCGATCGACAACGGCGCATTGAACTGGATCACCACCTGGCCGTTGCCGCCGCTGGCGTCGCCGCCACCGCCGTTGCCGATGCCGGTCGCGTAGTGGGTGTCGCCCGTGCCCGCCGCCGCGCCGCCGCCATTGTTGGACGTCGAGATCGATCCCGCCGTCGAGGTCGTGCCGGTGACGCCGCCGATGTAGCCGGAGCCGCCACCGCCCATGCCGTTGGGCGAACTTCCCTGGCACAGCCCGCCGCCGCCGCCGAAGTAGCCGCCGCCGCCGCCACCGCCGCCCTCGTTCTGGTTCTCGTTGGTGGAGCCGCCGTTGCCGCCTTGCAGCGCGGAGCCGGCCGTCGGTGCGCCGAGGTTGCAGGTGCCGCCCGAGCCGGCCGCGCCGCCCGCCGCCTGGGTGCCGGGCCGCCCGCTGGCGGCAACGCCATCGTCGCTTCCGCTCGCGCCCCCGCCGCCGCCGCCGGCAGGCGTGCCCACGTCCCCGCCCGACGACGAGCCACCGCCGCCGCCGGCAATGAGGCGCGCATTGCCCTGCGTGTAGGTCGTGGTGGCGAACACACCCGACAGGCCGCCGCCGCTCGAGCCGGTGGCCGTGGCCTGCGAGGTGCCGCCCGCGCCGCCGCCGCCGTAGGTCGTGGAGGTGTCGTTGACGCCGCCGCCCTCGCCCACGCGCACACCAAGCGCGCTGCCCGCTGTCACCGTCAGCGTGCCGGAGGCGAACCCGCCGCCGCCGCCGCCGCGCTGCGTGGGGAAGTAGCTGGTGTTGGGTCCGCCGCCGCCGGCGCCCCATGCCTTGATGAACACCGAGGTCACGCCGGTCGGCACGTTGAAGGTCTGGTCGTCGCCGGCGTAGGTCACCCGCACGCAGGAGTTGAAGCCCGATTGCGGCGTGCACGTGGCCAGAGCGGCCTGCGCCGGTGCCGGCATCAGCAGCAGTGCGAGCAGCGCCCAAAGCGCCACGAGCGCCAGCAAGGCGCGCGCGCGCCGGGCTGGCGAGAAAAGGATGTGAGTCATCTGTCCTGCCATCGCGGCCGAATCATTTCTTCTCATGGGCGGGCCGCCGCTTTCTCGGTCGCAGCGCCTGCCGAGGGGAAGCCGAGCCCCGTCTCGTCGAACTTGAAGCGCAGGCGGATGTACGCGCCCTTGCTGGTGTATTCGTTGGCGGTGAGGTCGCGGTCCTTGAGGCCGACGACGTTGTAGCCCACCGACACCCACAGGTTCGTCATCGCCTGGTAGCCCACCTCGACGCCCAGCGTCTTCTGGAGCGCGCCGCCCTTGCCGTACAAGAGGCCGGCCTGGATGCCGAAGTCCCAGTCCTTGTCGATGTCCTGCGTGTAGCGCGCCTGCAGCAGGTGCGCCCAGTAGGTGCTCTTGAGCCAGCCGTCGTCGGCGCGCGCCCACTTGGCCGCGTAGCGCCCGTTGATCACGGTGCCGGGACGCGGGTTGTAGTTGATGTGGGCCGAGACGATGTCGGCGCTCGTGCTGCCCGGCAAGCTCGCATTGCCCGAGCCCGAGCCGAAGACGCTCGCGCCGTCGAGCGCACCGGTCGAGCTGCCCGTGCCGACCACGCGCTCCGAACGGCGCTCGTAGCGCATCAGTGCATTCCAGCTGTCGGTGTCGACGGGGCGGTAGGCCAGGCCGACCTGGTGGCGCGCGAGGTGATGTTCGTTGCCCGCGTTGGTGCCCTGCCCTTCGCTGTCGCTCATCACGCTGCGCGCGAGCAGGCTCCACGCGCGGTCGATCTTGTAGCCGAAGCCGGCGCTGAACAGGCGCGTGTTCGCATCGTCGCCGCGCCGGCCTTCGAGCACGCCGCTCGCCTTGATGCGCTCGGTGCCGTACTCGACGCCGCCGGTGATGGCCGTCGATTGGCCGAGGCCGCCCGCATAGCCCGTGCCGGTGTTGCCGCTGTTGGCCAAGCCGCCGAGCTGGCGCGTGTGCTCGATGCCGCCGGTCAGGCGCCACTGGTCGTTGAGCTTGAAGGTGTTGCGCACGCCGGTCGCCGCCTGCGCGGCACGGCCGTCGATGCTGTCGGCCAGACGGTATTCGCTGTAGACGCGGCCGCCTTCCATGTAGCTGCTCTCGATGCCCAGGATGCCGACGTTGTTCGAGCCGGTCGTGCCGAGCTCGTCCTGGTTGTAGAGGCTGGAGACCAGTTCGTAGCGGCCGTAGATGCGCGTCTTGTCGGTCACGGCGTAGTTGCCGCCGATGGCCAGCACATGGCGATCGGACTTGCGGATGTCCTGCTCGCCCTCGACGAACACGTTGGCCTGCGGCAGGCCCGGCACCTGGGCCGAGATGCGCGCGCGCACGGTCGTCAGGTCTTCGGCATTCGCATTCGCGGTGGCCGCGGCGCCCAGCGCGGTGACGTTGCCGGCGCCCACGCCGCTGCCCAGGTTGCCGCTGTAGGTCGAGATCTGGCCGTAGTCGAAGCCCGAGCTGGTGCCCAGGCCCGCGCCGCTCTGGCCGTGGCGCAGGCCCACTTCGGCGACCAGTTGCTCGCCGACCTTCTTCTGCACGCTGGCAGTGAAGCCGCGGCGGCTGCCACCAAGCAGCGCGTCCTGGCTGAAGAGCGCTTCGCCGCGCAGCGCGGTGCTGGTGTCGATGCGGTACTCGGCGCGCGCCGACGCTTCGGTGCGCCCGGCCGAGAAACTCGCGCCGGGGTTGTCGAAGCCGGTGCTGGTCTTGTTGGCCAACGCCACCACCGCGAGGTCTTCGGTCTGGTGGCGCAGCTCCACGCGGCCGCCGCTGCCCTTGCCGTTCTTGTCGGACTCGGTGCGCACCCACTCGCCGGCCATGGTGGTGTTCTCGCCCACGCGCGCCACCGCGGTGAGCGCGCCGAGCTTGCGGCGGTTCTCGGGGTTCTCGTCGATGCTCGCGACCACGCCCAGCTGCAGGTTGTCGGTCACCTTCACCTGCACGTCGGTGCCGGCCACGGTGAACTTCGGTCCGCCCGCATCGACCTCGTAGGTCACGCGGATCGACTGCGGATTGAGGTTCGCATCGACCGACGAGATCGCGTGTGTGAAGAGGATGCGGCGGGTGAGCGGCTCGATGGTGTAGTCCACAAAGCGCGCGACCGTCGTGCGCTGCAGCACCAGATTGGGCTGGTTGCGGTCGCGCACCACCACCTCGACCTGCTCGCTGTTATCGACGAACTCGCCGCCCGTGGCGCTCAGGTAATACGGCCCCGAGGTACCGACAGCACGGAACTCTTCCACCTGCTGCGTCTGCGCGGTGCGCGAGACGAAGCTGGTGGCGCGCACGTTGCCGTCGTCGTAGACGTGCTTCGCGCCCGTGAGCGCGCGGTTGTTCTGGCTCAGGTTGCGCACCTCGGTGCTGCTGGCGGTGGTGAAGTCGCCGTACAGCAGGTACGAGCGGTTCTTGTCGATGCGCACGTAGAGCTTCTGCGTGCTCTGCGCGTCGAAGCCCTTGACCGACGAGTCGCCGTACACCGGATAGAACTCGTCGGGCCGGATGTCGCGGAACAGGCGGTCGTCGCGCGTCTTGGCCGAATCGTAGGCGGCCGTGAGCAGGTACTCGCCCTTGACGGTGCCCTTGAAGAAGAAGGCGGTACGGGCGGCGGCGCGGCGGTTGTTGCTCTCGTCGGCCAGGCCGGTGAGCTCGGCCTCGAAGGCGGCGCCGGCCGGCATCGCGCCCAGCGGCACGCCGCCGCGCTTGGTGAGGTCGAGCACGCCTTCGACGATGCCCACGCCGATCATCGGCCGCATCTCGGGCAAGAGCGCCAGGCGCACTTCCTTCACGAAGCTGCCGGCCGTCACGCGCAGGCGCGCATCGCCGGGTTCACCGGGCGGCAGCAGGCGGAACTCGGCCGCGCCGCCTTCCATGAAGACCTGCGTGCCCGGCTCGGCGGGGTTCAGGTCTTCGTCGAGCCAGCGGCCGCGGTCGGTTTCCAGCGTGAGCTGGGTGCGTGCGGTCACGGGCACGCCGGCGGCGTCGGTCAGGCGCACCTTCACGATCACTGGCGTGCGCAGGTCGGCCTGCGCGGACGCGGGCAGCTCGATCTGGATCGCGCCGAGCTTGTCGGGCGCGACCACGGTGATCTGCTGCGCGGTGCCGCGCGCGTTGCCGAAGGGGTCCATGCCCTCCAGCAACAGGCGGTTGGCGCCGGGCTGCAGCACCACGCCGATGTATTCCCAGGCGCCGAGCTTCTTCGCATCGAGCTGGGTCTTCTTGCCGACGCGCCGCTCCTCGATGGCCTTGCCGTTGACCGTCAGGCGCAGCGCGAGGCCGGCCTCGCCCTTGACGCGCACATTGACCGACTGGGCCGGCAGCGTGTCGCCGTCCTTCAGGTCGATGAAGCCGAGGGCGTTGCCTTCGATCTGCGGCAGCAGCGCTTCGAGCTCGACCGGGCTGGGCACAGCCTGCGGCAAGAGCGGGTTGGCGCGCGGCTCGAGCATCTGGATGCTGGTGTTGACCGGCCGGCTGGCGAACGCGCCCACCCCAGCGGCACCGCCGCCCGTGGCCGAAGCGCCCTGCGCGCTGGTGGGCAGGCCGTTCAATGCCGCGAACAGGCTGCCCGCGGGCGTGGGTGCCGGTGCGGCGCTGGCGCCGAGCGTGCCGCTCGCCGTGCCCGATGCGCCATTGACGAAGCTGCTCGCGCTGGAGGGCGCCACGGGCATCGCGATCAGCGGGGCCGAGTTGGCGAGCGTGGAGCCGGTGCTGCCCGTGCTGCCCGTGATCGACGACTGGCCGCTGGCGGGCAGCGAGCGCACATCGCCCACCGGCACGATGCGGCCTTCGGGGTCCAGCCGCATGCGCACCTGCGCCTCGGCCTCGGTGTCGGGAATGGCGGCGATGGCCGCGCGGCGCGCGATCACGTCCTTCATCACATCGGGTGCGTCGCAGTTGGCGATGATGAAGTTGGCCTTGTGGAACTCGCCCTTCTTCAGGTCGACGAAACGGCTCTCGGGACGGCCGGCATTGCGGTTGTCGAGCACCGCGAGCTGCGCCCCGCGGGGCAGCGTGGTCTGGTCGACGCGCAGCACGTGCGTGAGGGGCTTCAGGCCGTAGAGGCTCCACTTGCCTTCGACGTCGGTGATGACGTGGGTGCCGTCTTCCATGTAGAGGCGCACGCCGGGCACGCCGATTTCATCGTCGCCCTCTTGCCGCCCGTCGCGCTTGCAGTCCATGTACACCTTGCCGAAGGCGAAGGCGTCGTCGGAGAACACGCCGCCGGTCACGCGCACGGTCCAGCTGGCCAGGTTCGACTGCATCGGGCCCGAGTTCGCACGGGCGCGGTTGACCGCATCGCCGTTGGTGGGTGCACCCACGCCGATGCGCACGCGATAACGCACCGTGGCCGACTGGTCCACGCCCAGCTTCAGCGCCGGGTAGTCGAAGAACAACTGCGGGCCTGCGCCGCCGACCGGATCGACGGCGGCCGAGCCATTCAGGCGCACGCTCTTCGCCACATAGGCAAAGCCTGGCGGCAGCGTGTCGGACAGCCGCACGCCGGTGACCGGAAAGCCGGTCTTGTTGGTGACGACCAGGGCGTAGTCCATGAAGTCGCCGAACTCGGCCTGACGCTTGCTGCCTTCCTTGCGCAGCACCAGCCCGAGCACGTTGCCCGGATCGAGCGGGATGTGGTTGTGCACCACGTCGCAGGCGGCGCCCGCGGCATCGAAGCCCGCGTTGACCGAGAAGTAATGGGTGGTCGCGTCCGCGCCCTGCGGTGCGCCTGCATTGGGCACGATGGCGCCGCAGCGGTTGAAGGTGCCGGCGGTGGCCGGGATGAGCTGCGACGGCGCCACGTAGCCGCTGCCCGCGGGCGGCACGATGCCGATCGCATAGGTGCACGAGCCGGTGACCGGCGGCGACTGCATGTAGAACTGATAGCCGCCGTCGGCGCCGGTGACCATCGAGACGCTGCCGTTGGCATTGACCGTGTAGAGGCCCGACGCGCCGCCGTACAGCTGGTCCGCGGTGATCGGCGTGAGCGCCCCGCTGCTGCACGACTGGCGCGTGAAGGTGACGACCGCGCCGGCCACCGGCTCGCGCGTGACGGCGTTGTAGACCACGCCCTGCGGATCGACCAGCAGCGACTGCACCGAGCTGGCGCTCGCCACCACCAGCATGGCCGGCGTGACGTTCACCGTGCTCTGGTCGAAGGCCGCGGCCCAGCCCTTGTTGGTGACCGCCACGCGGCCACCGATGGCCGCTGGCTTCTGCGTGACGCGCACGGTGAACGACAGTTCTTCGCTCTGGCCCGGCGCGAGCGCCCGGCTGCCGTCGGTCACGCTCAGCACCGCCTCGGTCGGCAGTTTGAAAGGGTCGCTGCTCGCGAGGGATTCGCGGTCGCAGCTGGCGCGGCCGGTGAAGCCGCCTGCGGCATTGAGCACGCCGTTGCGCGCCTTCGGCGGTGCGATCAGTTCCCAGGCGGCCACGAGGCCGTCGGGCTTGTCCATGTCGAAGGTGCAGTTCAGGTTGTCGATGAGCCGCAGGTTCGGTGCCGCGGCCACGCCGGTGTTGGTCACCTTCAGGTGGTAGTCGAGCTCGTACACGCCCTGCGCCACGCGCCGCGGTGCCGAGGCCGTCTTGACCAGCGAGAGCGTCGGCAACTGCGTGGACACCGGCGTGGGGGAGCTGTCGTTGTTCGGGTTGCCGTCGCCGTCGGCATCGGGGTTGCTGCCGTTGACCGAATCGTCGAAGGCCACGGGCGCGCCGCCCGGCGTGAGCGCACCTTGCGCACGCGCGGTGTTCAGGAGCGTGCCGGCGCGGCCGCCGACATTGAAGCGCACGTCGAAGCGCACGGTGAACTGCGCACCCACCGGCAGCACAGCGCCGGGCGCGAGCAGGTTCTGCGCACCGGAAGTGCCGTTGAAGGCGCTGTTGACGGCGGCCACGGTGCCGCTCACGCCGTTGCCCTGGTTGCTCGCGATGGCCAGCGAGCCCGGCACGATCGTGTACTGGTTCGCGGCCGGCACGGCCGCCGGAGTGAAGGCGCCGAACTGCGTGGCGCCACTGCCTTCCATGAGGTCGGCCACCTGCACGCCGTAGAGCCACACCGCGCCGTAGTTGCGCACGTTGACGCTGAAGCTCACCGTGGCGGTGCCGTCGAGCTGGCCGTCGGCGCCGTGGTTCATGCGCGGCGTCGAGGCCGCCTTTGCCACGCCGATGCGGTTCTGGCTCGAGGTGATGACCACCGTGTTCGACGGCGACACAGCCGGCGCCACGCCGTCGTTGTAGTAGCCCTGCGCCGTGTTGCGGATGTCGCCCGTCTGGTCGGCCTTGACCTGCACCGCGAACTGCATCGCGATCGACGCATTGCGCGCCAGCGGCGCCGGCACGCCGATGGCCACTTCGACGGCCGAGGCGTCGTCCACGGTGCGGTAGCTGAAGTCCGCATCGTTCGGCAGGCGGAACAGCCGCACCGCACCGGCCGCCGTGCTCTGCAGGCTGCCCGCGATGTAGCGCGTGCCCGCGGGCACGAAGTCGCGCACCAGCACCAGTGCGGTGGGCGTGCCGTTCACCAGCACCGGTGTGCCGGCGGGGGCGGCGGTGTTGGCGGGGGCCGCGTCGCGCGCGCCGATGTTGGTGCCCGACACCGTGAAGTCGATGCGCGTGCTGCCCGGAACCACGAGGCCCGGGTAGCTCGCGGACTTGGTGAGGGCGAGCACCGCCACGTTGCCCGCGGTGACGGTGTCGCGGTTGACCGCGCTGAGGTTCTGCAGCGCGGTGGTGGCGCTGAGCGCCACGCAGGCACTGCCGGTGGCCGCGGCGGGCATGGTGCCCTGCACCAGCAGCGCCGCGGTTTCGCCGGGCTGCAGCGCGATCGCGTTGGCAGCGCCCAGCGGCAGCACCGGATCGGCCGCATCGACCACGCCGTTGTTGTTGCTGTCGCGCACCACGCGCAGCGCCGAGAGATCGAGCGCATCGGCCGCACAGCCCGCGCCGTTGTTGAGCAGGCCGATGGTGTAGCTCGACGGCACGTTGCCGGTGTTGGTGAGCAGGTGGCTCAGCGTGACGACCGAGGCCGGCGGGCGGTCGACCGACTGGTCGTGCGTGAGCACCAGCGCCTCCACCGGCAGCACGCTGGCGACGACGCTGTTGGAGCTCGATGTCTCGGTCTGCGCGAGACCGGCCGGCACGTAGGTGGCGGTGGCAACGTTGCGAAGCACGGTGCCGCCGGCCGGCGCCGCGGCGTGGGCGACAGGTCCGGCGACCATGCAGCACAGAACCGCCATCGCTGCGACGGCAGCGGCCATGCCGCCTCGCCATCGCTGCGAGCGGGTGCTCAGGTACGCCAGAAGAAATTGCACGCCACGAACCTTCCGTCGGCACGCGCGCGGCGCGGGCCGTCAAAACTCAACAAGAAACTTTTTTCCTCTGCCGCCTGCATGGACAGGCGCGGTCGCGTGCTGCTTTGTTGGAAGCGGCAAGGGAAAAAAGCGAAGCGAGCCGATGCGGCAGCGCCTCGCGAAAGCCGGCGGACCGCTAGGCCCGCCGGCGACTCAAACCCTTGTCGTTACTGGTTGATCTTCACGGCGAAGGTCAACGTGGCCGTGCCGCTCGGGGCCACGGAATTGCTGGCGCTGCCGCAGCTCACCGCGGTGGCGGTCTGCGCGTAGACGAGTGCCGTACCGGACACGCCGGTCGAGGTGCACTGCGTTGCAGCCGTGGGTTGCGTGGCGCTCAGCGAGGTGTACGCAGGCACTGCATCGTTGATCGCGATGTTGGTGACCGGCGAGGTGCCTTCGTTGGTGGCGACGACCTTGTAGACGATGCACTGGCCCGGCTTGAGCGACAGCGGCGCTGCCGCGAATGCGCCATCCGCCGTGCCATCGCAGGCGACGTCGGCAGCCTGCGTCTTGAGGACGCGGATCTGGCCGGTGATCACGGTGCTGATGTCGGTGGCCGACGGTGCGCCGCAGCTCGCGGGGCCGCTGAAGGTCGCGGTCACGGTCGTGGTGTCGGTCGCGCCGGCGCTGGCGCCGCCCGGTGCGAACACGCGCACCAGCAGCTTCTGCGATGCGCCCACGACCAGCGGGCCGGCTTGCGGGCCGGTCACCAGCGTGTCGTTCGCGTCGATCTGGCCGTCACCGTTGACGTCCAGGTAGATCGCGGTGGTCCAGCCGAGCGAGGCGTCGGCCGCCGGCACGGTGGCCGTCAGCGTGTACGCACCGCAGCTCTGGTTGCCGGTGTTGGTCAGCGTGTGCGGATACACCACGGTGCCGCCCGGTGCGAGCTGGCCGCTGTTGTTCGGCGTGAGCGTGGCGCTCGACACCAGTGCGGCGGTCACGGTCACGGCGTCGGTCTTCGTGTCGGACACGATCACACCGGTCGAGGCGACGGCGGTGGACTGCACCTGGAAGTAGACCTTCTGCGCGGTGACGGGCGACTGCGTGGCAGGCGGCGTCACGCAGGCAGCGACCTGGCCTTGCGCGCCGGCATTGACGGCCACGCTGGTGATCGCCGCCGATGCGCAGGTGCCGCCCGAGGCCACGAACTTCACCGTCCAGCCGGTCGGCAGGGTGCCGGGGAAGCTGGTCGACTGGCTGGCAGCCAGGCTGTAGGTGTTGTTGACCGAGTCGTTGTTCTTGACGAACAGCGCGAACACGGTGCCGGTGCCGGCGGCCGTTGCGTTGGTCGTGGTAGGCAGCGGGCTCGGGCCGGGGCCCAGGTCACCGCCGGCCACCGAGCCGGTGCCCGTGCCTGCCGCGGTGTTGGTCAGGTCGACCAGCGAACCGACGACGATGGTCACGCGGTCGAGCGTGGCATCGATCTTGGTCGCGTCGCCTGCGGAGCGACCCGTCACCGTGGCCGCGAACGGACCGGCGCCCACTGCCGTGGCGGAAGGCACGTTGGCCTGCACCACGATGTTGACGCTGCCGCCGGCCGCGATCGGGCCGGTGTCGGGCACGCCGTCGCCGGTGGTGTCCAGCAGCGGCGTGACGCCGTCGGCCGCGAACAGCACGAAGGTCGTGCCTGCCGGGAACGTGCCTGCCGCCACCGTGAGGTTCACGGTGTCGGTGCCGGTGCCCGCGTTGAACACCGACTGCGCGAACTTGACGCTGCCGCCGGCCACGACCGAAGGACGCGTGGTCAGGTCGGCTGCGGTGCCGTTGGGCGTGCCGGGCGTCGTGTCGACGGCGGTGGCAGCGGTCGATGGGTTGGTACCCACCGCGATGCTGTAGCTCGCCACGACCGTGTAGGCCGACGGGTTGGTGCTCGAGCTCGGCGTGCCGATGGCTGCCGCCGTGATCGTCAAGGGGACGTTGGCCGGCTCGAACTTCGCCACGTTGGTGGTGGTCGAAGTGCCGATCGCCGCGTTGCTGTTCACCAGCACCACGAAGCTCACGGTCTGCGTCACGTTCTGGCCCAGCGCGGCAACCACGGTGTTCAGCGTATTGCCGCTCACCTGGAAGTCGATGCCGGCCGGATCGCCGCCCACGCCGTCGCCCAGTGCCGTGCCGGGTGCGCTGCTCCACACCGCGGAACCCGCGACGTAGGTCATGCCGCTCGGCAGCGCGTCGGACATTGCGAACCTGCCTGGCGCGCCGCCCGTGTTGTTGAACGTGAGCGTGTAGACCGTGTACTGGCAGGTCGCGCTGGAAGCGAGGCCGGCCGACCAGGTCGTGGCGCATGCTGCCGTCGAGCGCGGACCACCGCTGGTCGCGGTCGGCCAAGCGCCATTGCCCGGACCAGCCACGGACGGAATGCCGATCGACTTGGTGACGTTGAACGCCGCGTCCGTCGTCAGCGTGACCTGATCCTTGTCGGCCGCCGAGGTGTTGGGCGCGGTGTACAGCGCCGTGGTACCCGGAGTGGCGGTGATGGTCGCCGTTTCAAAAGCACCGGCGCCATTGGCCGTGCCGGGGATCGTGTAGGCCACGACGAAGCGGAACACGCCGTTGTTGCCGGCCACGCTCTGGGCGGGCACGCTGCAGACGCCCGCGGCTGCGGCCGTGCACAGCGGGGTGGTGCCGTCGGGCACGCCGTCGCCATTGGCGTCGGGGTAGACCTCGACCTTGGAGAACTTGTCGGTGTCGGCGTCGACCGTCAGGGTGAACGTGTCGGAGCCGTTGCCGGTGTTGGTCAGCGTGTGCGGTGCATAGACGATGGAACCCGCCGCACCGATCTTGGTATTGACGATGGTCGTCGTGACCTGGTTGACCGAGTCGAGTGTGAACGACCCGACCTGCTGAACCGTGGTCTGGACCAAGTTGGAGGTGGCCAGCTGGGTGGTGCCGGCCGCGTCCGAATAAGTGGCTGAAGCCTGGTTACCGATGACGGTATTGGCAGGCGGGGCCGCGGCCAGGGCGGCTGAACTTCCGAACAGGAAGCCCAGCGTCAAGGCTGCGGCGCCGGCCCAGGACGCGGTCGGCTTGAAGCCGATGCCGCGCCGGGTTGGCAGGGTGGAAATCACGTGGTTTCTCCTCGGTGGTCAAAAAGGCGGTGGGACATGAAAAAACCCGGTTGCCGTGTTTCGTTGCTCGAAATCGCGGCAGTCGGGTTGCACTCGAAAAAATGGGTCGCTGGGGTACGGTGAAAAGGCGGAGGCGCCGGATCAGCGCTGTGCCGTCGCCGGCGGCGCTTGCGGCGTTGCCGCCGAGACCTGCGGTGCCGCCACCGGCACGACCACCTCGACCTTGGCGCGCGCGCTCACGGCAGTGCTGCCGCTGGCGGGCAGTTGGCCCAGCGTCCAGCGCAGCGACCGGTAGTCGGCATAGGGCACCGGTTCGGTCTTGTTGCCGGCAACCTTGCGCACGAGCGGCTCGGGGCCGAACACGGCGTCCTTGGCGGCGGCCTGGACCAGGCCGGCGCCCGGCTTTGCGCTGCGCGGCTGGTATTCCAAACCCTCCGGAATCGGAAGGTCCGCCACCAGGCCGGTGACCGGCTTGCCGGTGTTGTTGGTGTAGACGGCGCGGTACTCGACGATGTCGCCGGGCTTGACCGAGCTGGCATCGACCAGTTGCTCCCTGCCCTGCGCGTCCTTCACCACCTTGGATTGGGTGAGGACGACGGCAACGGCTTTTTTCTGGCCGGCCTCCAGGGTGGGCGCACTCTGAGCTGCGGCGGTGGCGGCGAAGCCGCTGAGCCCGGCGAGCAGGAGCGCGCACGCCCCCAGGCTCGAGAGGTGACGATGGGACAGGATTTTTTGAGTCAGTTTATTAATGGACATGGTTGCTCCAGATTCAAGACACACAGGACTCCACCTCCAGCCCACGGCCGGTGATGAATTGAGCGGCTCGGGCCGCGGGAGAAGGCACCGGCTTTGCAAAGGCCGGAATTCAGAAGAGCGATCGACACCCGCTTTCGAACTGCTTCGAAATGGACGCCGCTCTCAGGACTGCCGCGATTTCTCTGTCGCTGTCAGTCGGGTCTCATTTTGTTAACTCATATTTCTTATAGTTACCAAGTGTATTGCAATTGAGTAATTTGGTATCAATTGAAGCCAACAATCGTTGATGTGAAACAACAGTCTCGATTCCGACAACCGCAAGATTTCCAAGCCGTATATCCCCGCAAAAGCGGGCCGCGCGGCAATTGCAGCAGGTCGATGAATTCGGGTCAGCCCCGGGTTTGAATGAGCCCCGGCGAAGCCCGCATCGATCAAGACTGTTTGAAGATATTCAAAACGTAATCAACAAAAGTCTTGATCTTTGGCGAGTGGCGGCGCGACGGCAAATAGACAAGATTGATTTCCTGTGGCGTCAATTTCAATGACGGGAGCACCGACGACAAGGCCCCGCTGTCCAGGTGCGATCGGGCCAGCGACAAGGGAACCAGGCCGATGCCTTTGGCGGCCAATGTCAGTTTCAGGATCAATTCCAGGTCGTCCGACTGGAAGACGCTCTCCACGTTCAGCCGATGGGTCTTTCCCGTGACCGAGAGGCTGATCTCCTTCTTGCGTCCTTCGACTTCGCTGACCAGGAAAGCGTGCGGAGCCAGGTCCGACACGCTCTCGATGGCCTGACGCGGCGCAAGGTAGTCCGATGTGGCGCACAGCACCATCGGCTCGTTCTTCAGATGGCGCGCCACCATCTGGTCGCAACCCTCGCGTCCGCGCCGGATGGCCACGTCGGCCTCGTCGCGAAACAGGTCGGCCCGGTCGTTGCCCGTCTCGACCACGACCTCCAGTTGCGGGTAGGCCGACATGAAGTCAGGCAGATGCACCCCCAGCAGTTCCCTGCCGTAGTAGTGGGGGGCCGCGACGCGCAGCCGCCCCGCCAGCGTGCCTGCGCCTGAAGACAAGCTCAGCATGACGTCGTCCAGGATGGTCAGCACCTGCCCGGCTGCCACCAGGAACTCCCGCCCCTCTTCCGTGAGCGCGAACCGGGTGGAGCCGCGATGCAGCAGCTGGTGCCCGACCATCGCTTCCAGCCGCTGGAGCTGGCGCGAAGCGGACGCCTTGGGCACGCTCAGGGCATCGGCCGCCGGCGTCAATCCTCCGAGTTGGGCGGCCTTCGTGAAGAGCCGCACATCGGACAAAGAAAAGTCTCGCATCTTCGGCTCGGAGGTCCGTTTGTTTTTTCCGTGAAACATTCCGGCGGCTTGAGAGCATCTGTGCTGCGCCGCGGGGCCAGGGTGTCCAGGGTTTTCCAGGAAACCTTTCGTTCACATTCTCGAACGAAGAGCCCGCGACTGTTAACATTTGTCACAGCAAATTCAGAGGGTAGCGGGAAAAGTTCACCTTTTTTCGATAAATGTGCAGGCGTGCAAAGCGGCCCCGATGTCCCGCCGACTGCTGCCATCTTGCGAACACGACTACCACTGCGGGCCCCGCTCCCCTGAGCAAGCGGTGGCACCTTCTGTTCGGCCGCCTCGGTCACAGCGCAGTTTGGCGACGCAACTTCATTGACTGCCCGCATCAGGGAATCTACGGATATATGATTCCCCGAATGGTCTTGATTGCGTGCATTTTTTGTATACAAATAACGCACTCGATATGTGGCGCGATATTTGCGTCAAAAACGGGCTTCATCTTCCCAACACTTGCACGAGGAAAAGACCATGAGCACAGTCGTGAGCCACGCCCCCGCCGGGGCCAGCGAAGCGGGCCTTGCGCCGCACGCGGAATCGAACGCCCTCATCAAGCCCGGCTACGACCCGCGCCTGACCAACGAGGACCTCGCGCCGCTCAAGAAGCAGACCTGGGGCCAATACAACATCTTCGCGTTCTGGATGTCCGACGTGCACAGCGTGGGCGGCTACATCACGGCCGGCAGCCTGTTCGCGCTGGGCCTCTCGAGCTGGCAGGTGCTGGTGTCGCTGCTGGTGGGCATCGTCATCGTGCAGTTCTTCTGCAACCTCGTGGCCAAGCCGAGCCAGGTGACGGGCGTGCCCTACCCGGTGGTGTGCCGTGCGTCGTTCGGCGTGCTGGGCGCGAACATCCCGGCCATCATCCGCGGGCTGATCGCAGTGGCCTGGTACGGCGTGCAGACCTATCTTGCGTCGGCCGCCTTCATGGTGCTGGCGCTGCACATGTTCCCGAACCTCGCGCCGTATGCCGACGTGGCCACGCACGGCTTCGTGGGCCTCTCGACGCTCGGCTGGGTCGCCTTCATGGTCATGTGGGTGCTGCAGGCCTTCGTGTTCTGGCACGGCATGGAAGCGATCCGCAAGTTCATCGACTGGGCCGGCCCCGCCGTGTACGTGGTGATGGCCGTGCTGTGCGGCTGGCTGGTGTGGAAGGCGGGCTGGAGCAAGATCGACCTGAACCTGGGCGGCATCAAGTTCCAGGGCTGGGACGCGCTGCCGGTGATGCTCTCGGCCATTGCGCTGGTGGTGAGCTACTTCAGCGGTCCGATGCTCAACTTCGGCGACTTCTCGCGCTACGGCAAGAGCTTCGACGCGGTGAAGAAGGGCAACTTCTGGGGCCTGCCCATCAACTTCGTATTCTTCTCGCTGCTGACCGTGATCACCACGGCCGCGACGCTGCCCGTGTTCGGTGAACTCATCACCGATCCGGTGCACACCGTGGGCAAGATCGACAGCACCACTGCCGTCGTGCTGGGCGCGCTGACCTTCATGATTGCGACCATCGGCATCAACATCGTTGCGAACTTCGTCTCGCCGGCCTTCGACTTCTCGAACGTGGCGCCGCAGCACATCAGCTGGCGCACGGGCGGCATGATCGCCGCGGTGGGCTCGATCTTTCTCACGCCGTGGAACCTCTACAACAGCCCCGAAGTCATTCACTACACGCTCGACGTGCTGGGCTCGTTCATCGGGCCGCTGTTCGGCATCCTGATTGCCGACTACTACATCGTTCGCAAGCAACGCATCGACGTCGACGCGCTCTACACCATGAGCAAGCAGGGCAAGTACTGGTACAGCAACGGCTACAACCCGAAGGCGATCCAGGCGCTGGTGCCCTCGGCCCTCGTGCCCATCCTCTGCGTGATGGTGCCGGTGCTGCGCGGTGGCGCGAACTATGCATGGTTCATCGGCATGGGCCTGGGCTTCGTGCTCTACGTGCTTTTGAACCGCAGCAACAAGACTTGAAGAAACACTGAAGAGAAAGAAAGGGCCGCGCCGTGCGCATCAAGATCATCAATCCCAACACCACCTGGAGCATGACCGAGAAGATCGGTGCGTGCGCCCGCGCGGTGGCGCACGCCGGTACGGAAATCGTCGCGGTCAGCCCGGCCATGGGGCCGGTTTCCATCGAGAGCCACTACGACGAGGCGCTGGCCGTGCCCGGCCTGCTGCAGGAGATTGCGGCGGGCGAGCGCGACGGCATCGACGGCTACGTGATCGCCTGCTTCGGCGACCCGGGCCTGAAGGCTGCACGCGAACTCGCGCGCGGGCCGGTGGTCGGCATCGCCGAAGCCGCGATGCACCTGGCCAGCATGATCGGCAGCCGCTTCAGCGTGGTCACCACGCTGGGCCGCACGATGGGGCAAGCGTGGCATCTGGCCGAGATCTACGGCATGGAGCGCTTCTGCGCCAACGTGCGCGCGTGCGAGCTGCCGGTGCTCGAACTCGAAGAGCCGGGTTCCAACGCGCGCGAACGCATCGTCGACGAATGCCGGCGCGCGCTGGAAGAAGACGGCTCCGACTGCATCGTGCTCGGCTGCGCCGGCATGACCGACCTGTGCGAGCACATCAGCGACCTGCTGGGCGTGCCGGTGATCGACGGCGTGGCCGCAGGCACCAAGCTCATCGAATCACTGGTCACGCTGAAGCTCAGGACCAGCAAGCGCGGCGAACTCGCGCGGCCGCTGCCCAAGACCATGACGGGCGCGCTCGAAGGCTTCACGCTGCGCGGGTGATGCCGGTGGATGCGGGCAGGGCCATCGAACGCTGAGCCACAATCTCCGCATGCCCCGCGCCAGCTCCAAAACCATCGCCTCCCCCGCCCCGACCGACACCATCGCCACTCCGGCCGAGAACGGTGCAGCCGTTGGCAAGGGAAGCTCCATCGAGCGCATCGCCCAGGACATCGCCACCGCCATCGTCGAGAAGCGCTTGCCGCCCGGCACCTGGCTGCGCGAAGAGGCGCTGGGCCGCGTGTATTCGGTGAGCCGTACCAAGGTACGAGCGGCGCTCCTGATGCTGTCGAAGGACAAGCTCATCGAGATGATTCCCGACAAGGGCGCCTTCGTCTCGCAGCCCACGGTGCAGGAGGCGCGCGAGGTGTTCGCGGTGCGCCGCATCCTCGAGAGCGAAGTGGTGCGTCTCTTCATCGCGAATGCGCGGTCGCGCGACTACCAGGTGCTGGAGCAGCACATCAAGTTCGAGCGCACGGCGCTGCGCCAGAGCCCCGCGATGGGCACGGTGCGCGAGAAAGTGCTGGGCGACTTCCACGTGGCGCTGGCCGAGGCCACGGGCAACCACACGCTGACGGAACTGGTGCGCGAACTGGTGGCGCGCAGCTCGCTGATCGCGATGCTGTATCACTCGTCGAACGATCCGCACTGCTCGTCGGACGAGCACTCCGATTTCCTTCGCATCTGCCGCAAGGGCGATGTCGAAGGCGCTGTGGTCTGCATGACCGAGCACCTCGAACGCATCGAAGCCAGCCTCGAGCTGGGCACCGACAAGCCCGACCGGCAGCTCGACCTGGTGAAGGCCCTGCTCGCCTAGGACCACCGGAAACAGCCCGACACCATTGCGCGCTGCGATGCGGGTTTTCCTGCATCCGTATTGCCGCATAAATTGTATACAGTTTCGCGTACACACTTTGTGGACGCCGCGAAACGACGCGCCGTCCGCGCCTTCTCTCCCCTTGCTGCGCCAGGAGATACACGATGACGGCCGAGACCCTTTCCGATTCTTCCGCTGTTCCAACAGTCCACCCGGTGGACCAGCGCCTGCCCTCCGGCAAGCTCGCGGCCCTCGGCCTGCAGCACGTGCTGGTGATGTACGCGGGCGCCGTCGCGGTGCCGCTCATCGTCGGCCGCGCGCTCAAGCTTTCGCCCGATGAAGTCGCGCTGCTGATCTCGGCCGACCTCTTCTGCTGCGGCATCGCCACGCTGATCCAGGCGCTGGGCGCCACGCAGTTCTTCGGCATCAAGCTGCCGGTGATGATGGGCGTGACCTTCGCGTCGGTCGCGCCGATGGTGGCGATCGCCAATGCCAACCCCGGGCAGAACGGCGCGCAGTTGCTCTTCGGCGCGATCATCGGCGCAGGCGTGGTGTCGATCCTCATCGCGCCGCTCGTGAGCCGCATGCTGCGGTTCTTTCCACCAGTGGTCACCGGCACCATCATCGCGGTCATCGGCATCAGCCTGATGCGCGTGGGCATCAACTGGATCTTCGGCAACCCGGTGGGACCGACGGCGCCTGCGCTGGTCGATCCGGTGTATGCCAAGTGGCTCGCCGAAGTCACCTCGCCGGGCAGCTCCATTCCTGCGGTGCCCAAGGGCTTCGCGATCATGCCCACCGTGCCCAACCCCAAGTACGCGGACCTCTCCGGTTTCGGCGTCGCCGCGCTGGTGCTCGTGTCGATTCTCTTGATCGTCAAGTACGCCAAGGGCTTCGTCGCGAACATCTCGGTGCTGCTGGGCATCGTGATCGGTGCAGTCGTCGCCACGTTCACCGGGCTCATGACCTACGAGAAAGTCGGCAAGGCCGCGTGGGTCGACATCGTGCTGCCCTTTCACTTCGGCATGCCGCAGTTCGACCCGATCCTCATCTTGACGATGACGCTGATCATGATCGTGGTGATGATCGAATCGACCGGCATGTTCCTCGCACTCGGCGAGATGACCGACCGCAGGATCACGCAGAAGGACCTCGCCAAGGGCCTGCGCACCGACGGCCTGGGCACGCTGATCGGCGG
>Ga0163161_10000721_pt1 | contig 26007 bp, 24 predicted proteins | sample S45metaG_FD_129847 | JGI IMG/M metagenome (GOLD analysis project Ga0163161, IMG submission 129847) | Switchgrass rhizosphere microbial communities from Kellogg Biological Station, Michigan, USA - S4-5 metaG | ecosystem: Host-associated > Plants > Roots > Rhizosphere > Soil | place: USA... | reverse complement strand
CCCTGCGTGCCGAGCTTGTTGTGATAGACCACCTTGCCCAGCGACTCGACGCGCGAGGCCAGCGACTTCTTGCGGTCCTGGTCGAAGAAGAACTTGGCGTCGGCCAGGCGCGGGCGCACCACGCGCTCGTTGCCTTCGACGACCGCGCTCGCGTCGTCGGGGCTGATGTTGCTCACCACCAGGAACTTGTTGGTGAGCCTGGCTTGTGCGTCGAGCAGCGGAAAGTACTTCTGGTTGGCCTTCATCGTGAGGATGAGGCATTCCTGCGGCACTTCGAGGAACTCGGGCTCGAAGCTGCAGACCAGCACGTTGGGGCGTTCGACCAGCGCGGTCACTTCGTCGAGCAGCGCGTCGTCGTGGATCGGCACCGAGCCGCCGCCGACCTTGACCGCGGCCGCCGCGAGCTGGCGCGCGATTTCGGCGCGGCGCGCCTCGAAGCTCGCGATGACGGCGCCATCGTCCTGCAGTTGCAGCGCGTAGCTGTTGGCATCGCGCAGCACGACCGGATCGACCGCCGCCTCGAAGCGGTGGCCGCGCGTCTCGCGGCCGGCTTTGAGGCCGAGCGCCTCGATGGGCACCACGGCATCGCCATGCAGCGCCACGAGGCCGTGCGCGGGGCGCACGAAGCTCACGCTGCTCCAGCCCGGCAGCTCGCAGCCGCTTTCGAGCTGGTAGCTCATCACCTTGGGGATCGGCAGCTTGGCGATGGCTTCGGCCAGTGCTTTCTGCAGGCCCTCGGCCAGCGTCGCGCCTTTGGCGGTGCTTTCGTAGAAGAGCGCTTCGGCCTTGCCGTCCATCGCGCGCTTCAAGCCGGGCACGGCCGAGGCGTCGGCGCCGAGCGCGCCCAGGCGCTTGAGCAGCGCGGGCGTGGGCTGGCCCGAGGCATCGAGCCCCACGGCCACCGGCATGAGCTTTTGCGATACGGCCTTGTCGGCGGCGCGCTCGGCCACGTGCGTGAGGTGCGCGGCCAGGCGGCGCGGCGAGGCATACGCGATGAGCACCGAGCCGGCTTCGGCCAGGCCCTGCGCCACGAGCTGGTCGCGCAGCACGCCCGCGAAAGCGTCGCCGAGCTTCTTGAGGACCTTGGGCGGCAGCTCTTCGACAAACAGTTCGACCAGCAGGGAGTTCTTGTTGTTCATGGGAGTCGTCGTCATCGCTCAGGCGGCTTTCTTCGGGGGAATCTGCGCGACCCATTCGCGCGGCGCCATCGGGAAGCCCAGTCGCTCGCGGCTGTCGTAGTAGCTCTGCGCCACGCTGCGCGCGAGGTTGCGGATGCGGCCGATGTAGGCCGCGCGCTCGGTCACGCTGATCGCACCGCGCGCGTCGAGCAGATTGAAGCTGTGCGCGGCTTTCAGCACCTGCTCGTAGGCCGGCAGCGCGAGCTGCTCGGTCATGAGGTGCTTGGCCTGCTTCTCGTGCGCGTTGAAGGCGGTGAAGAGGAACTCGGCGTCGCTGTGCTCGAAGTTGTAGGTCGACTGCTCGACCTCGTTCTGGTGGTACACGTCGCCATAGGTCACGCCGGGCGCCCATTCCAGTTCGTAGATGCTTTCCTTCTGCTGCAGGTACATCGCCAGGCGCTCCAGCCCGTAGGTGATCTCGCCGGTGATCGGCTTGCAGTCGATGCCGCCGACCTGCTGGAAGTAGGTGAACTGCGTCACCTCCATGCCGTTGAGCCAGACTTCCCAGCCCAGGCCCCAGGCGCCAAGCGTGGGGTTCTCCCAGTCGTCTTCGACAAAGCGGATGTCGTTCTTCTTCAGGTCGAAGCCGAGGGCTTCGAGGCTGCCGAGGTAGAGCTCAAGGATGTTGGCGGGCGCCGGCTTCAGCACGACCTGGTATTGGTAGTAGTGCTGCAGGCGGTTGGGGTTCTCGCCGTAGCGGCCGTCCTTGGGGCGGCGGCTGGGCTGCACGTAGGCGGCCTTCCAGGGTTCGGGGCCGAGGGCCCGGAGGAAGGTGGCGGTGTGCGAGGTGCCCGCGCCGACCTCCATGTCGTACGGCTGCAGCAGTGCGCAGCCCTGGTCGGCCCAGTACGACTGCAGTTTGAGAATGATTTGCTGGAAGTTCAACATGAAGCTGGCCGGCACGAGCCGGACATTGGACGGTAGCGCGGCGATGCGCCGCGAAAGCTGACGATTTTACGGGCGGAGGGCAACTCTCCCACAGACGGGCGGGATGCCGGCCGCTCCCGCCGCCCGGCCGCGCATGAGACAACCACCGGCCGGCCGCACGCGGCAGCCCTTCACACGGCCCTTCCAGGCCCGCCTTTCCCACTCCCACAGACATGCAACCGCCCCACATCGGTCCGAACGCTCCGTTTTTCATCGTGCTCAACGCCAGTTCCGGCAGCGAGAGCACCGCCGAGGCCCGCCAGGTCATCGAGGAAGGCCTTGCCGCGGCCGACCGCAAGCACCGCATCTTCCTGGTCGACGGCCCCGGCCGATTGCAGGCACTGGCGCGCGAAGCCGTGGAACGAGCCCGCGCCGTGGGCGGCGTGGTGGTGGCCGCGGGCGGCGACGGCACCATCAACGCGGTGGCGCAGGCCACGCTCGGCAGCGGTTGCGCCTTCGGCGTGCTGCCGCAGGGCACCTTCAACTACTTCAGCCGCACCCACGGCATTCCCCGCGACACGGCAGAGGCGCTGAAGATCCTGCTGGCCGAGCAGCCGCGCGCCGTGCAGGTCGGGCTGGTCAACGACCGGGTGTTCCTGGTGAACGCCAGCATGGGCCTGTACGCCGAACTGCTGGAGGAGCGCGAGACCTACAAGGCGCGCTACGGCCGCAGCCGCTGGATCGCGTTCTTCGCGGGCCTCTTGACGGTGATGCGCGGCCGCCACCGGCACTGGAACCTGCGCATGGCCTGGCGCGGGCAGGAAAAGGACATCCGCACGCCCACCCTCTTTGTCGGCAACAACCCGCTGCAGCTGCTTCAGGTTGGCATCGAACATGCCGATGCGCCCGAGCAGGGGCAGCTCGCGGCGATTGCGCTCAAGCCGGTCGGTGTGCTGGCCATGCCGGAGCTGCTGGTGCGCGGCGCGATGGGCAAGCTCGGCCGCGCCGACCAGGTGTTGAGCTTTCCCTTCGAATCGATGACGGTGAAGGCAGGCCCCCTGCGTGCGCCGCGCCGCGTGAAGGTGGCGACAGACGGCGAAATCGCCTGGACCGACATGCCGCTGTTGTTCCGCGTGTCGCCCGAGCCGCTGTGGCTGGTGCGGCCCGACGTCGCGCCCGAGCTGGAAGCGGCCAAGCAATGAGCGCTTGCCTGCTGCAGATCTCCGATCCGCATTTCGGCACCGAGCAGCCGGAGGTGCTGCGCGCGCTCGAGCGTTTCGCCGAGGCGCTGGCGCCGCAGGTGGTGGTGATGTCGGGCGACGTCACGCAGCGCGCCACGCGCGTGCAGTTCGCAGCGGCGCGCGCCTTCGTCGACCGGCTCGCGGCCCCCGCGAAGCTCGTCGTGCCGGGCAATCACGACATCCCGCTGTTCCAGCTCGCGGCGCGCTGCTTTTCGCCCTACGGCCGGTACAGGGAGGCTTTCGGCGACGACCTGGAGCCGGCATTCGAATCGGAAGATTGGCTCGTCGTCACCGTGAACACCACGCGCTGGTACAGGCATTCGGACGGCGTGGTGTCGCCCGCGCAGGTCGAGCGGGTAGCGGCGCGCCTCGCGGCCGCATCGCCTTCCCAACTGCGCGTGGTGGTGACGCACCAGCCGGTGATGGTCACGCGCGAGGAAGACCTGTCGAACCGGCTGCACGGCCGCGAGCGGGCGGTGGCGCGCTGGTCCGAAGCGGGCGTCGACCTGATCCTGGGCGGGCACATCCACCTGCCCTACGTGCGCTCGCTGCACGACGCGTTCTCGGGCTGCAAGCGCACCGCGTTCGCCGTGCAGGCGGGCACGGCGGTGTCGCATCGCGTGCGCGCCGGCTTTGCGAATTCGGTGAACGTGGTGCGCCTCGCCATGTCCGGCGACGCGCGCGCCTGCCGCGTCGAACGCTGGGACTACGCGGCCGCCAGCAAAGCCTTCGAGTGCGCCAAAGTATTCCCGCTTTCGCTTGCCAGCGGCACGGCGCCCCCTTAGGGTCCTGCCGCATGCCATTGGAAGCCTCCTCACTTACCCCGCCTCTCGTTCTCCTCGCCCAGCAACTCGGCGCCCATGCGCTCGGCTGGTTTCTCTCGATCTGGATTGCGTCGGTGCTCGGCGCCGGTGCCGTCTGCTGGACGCTGCAGCACCGCCATTTCAAGGCCCGCGATGCCGAAGAGCCCAGCGAACCGCGCATCGCGCTCGGGCTCGCGGCGGGTTTCCTGCTGATCCTTGCGGCCGCGAGCATGTTCGCCTGGATCGCCTCGAACCTCTCCGACGGCCATTCCATGGGCCGGGCCGACCAGGCGTTGGCCGATGCCATCGGCACCCACGTGCCGTGGGGGGCCCTCGTCGCATTCAGCTGGCTCACCCACCTGGGCGACTTCGCCTTTCTCGCGCCGGTGTGCCTGATCGTCGCCGCCGTGCTGTGGCGCCATGCGCACCGCGGCCTTGCGCTCGGCTGGGTGCTGGCGCTCGGCGGCATCGTGGTGCTGAACCCCGCGCTCAAGCACATCTTCGAGCGGGCCCGGCCGGTGCATGACCACGGGCTGGCGTTCGAGACGAGCTACAGCTTCCCGAGCGGACACAGCGCGGGCGCGATCGTGAGTTACGGAATGCTGCTGTACCTGGCGCTGCGCACGCTGCCGGCGCGCTGGCATGTGCCGGCGGCCATGGCAGCCGTGGGCGCCATCCTGACCATCGCGTGCAGCCGCATTTTTTTGCAGGTGCACTTTGCGAGCGATGTGGCGGCCGGCCTGTTGACCGGGTTCGCCTGGCTGCTCGTGTGCGTGAGCAGCCTGGAATACGCGCGGCACCGCAAACAGCAGCGCGCGCCGGCCTGAGCATCGCTTCGGGCGTCTTCGCCAGAAACACCGCGGAACCGGCTTTGCCGGGTCGCAGGTGTTGCCCCCCGGAAGGGGGCAGGAGGCTACGCGAAGCGAGCAAGCCTGGGGGAGATCAATACTCCCAGAAGATCCGCTGCAGTTCCTTGGTGTTGTTGGTCTTCGTGAGAGCCACCATCGCCAGGATGCGCGCCTTCTGCGGGCGCAGGTCGTGCGCCACCACCCAGTCGTACTTGTCGTCGGGCTGCTCGGCGTTGCGGATCACGAAGCCGTCTGGCACGCGCGAGCTGCGGATCACGATCACGCCGTCGGTGCGGGCCTTCTGCAGGTTCGGAACGATGCGGTCGGCCACCGAGCCATTGCCCGTGCCGCCGTGGACGAGCGCCTTGGCGCCGCTCTTGGCGATCGCGTCGATGGCCACCGACGACACGCCTTCGTAACCCATGGCGATTTCAACCGGCGGCAGCGCGTTGATGCTGTCGATGTCGAATTCCGAGTTCATCGTGTGGCGCTTGACCGGCGCGCGGAACCAGTAGTTCTTGCCCTCGACGATCATGCCCAGCGGGCCCCACTGGCTGGAGAACGCGCTGGTCTTGATGTTGACGTTCTTGCTCACGTCACGGCCGCTGTCGATGTTGTCGTTCATCGTCACCAGCACGCCCTTGCCCACGGCGTCCTTGCTGCCCGCCACGTTGACCGCGTCGTACAGGTTGAGCGCGCCGTCGGCCGAGAGCGCCGTGCCGGGACGCATCGAGCCGACCACGACGATCGGCTTGTTGGTGTGCACGGTGAGCGTGAGGAAGTAGGCGGTTTCTTCCAGCGTGTCGGTGCCGTGGGTGATGACGATGCCGTCGACGTCCGATTGCTTGGACAGCGCCGAGACGCGCTTGGCCAGCGTCAGCAGGTTGTCGTTGGTGAGGCTTTCCGATGCGACCTGGAACACCTGCTCGCCGCGCACGTTGGCGACCTTGGAGAGTTCGGGCAGGCCGGCGATGAGCTTGTCGACGCCGACCTTGGCGGCTGCGTAGGTGGCGCTGTTGACGGCCGAAGCGCCGGCACCGGCGATGGTGCCGCCGGTGGCGAGGATCACCACGTTCGGCAGCGCCTGCTGGGCCTGCGCGATGGCGCTGGCGGCAAGCAGGGCGGCGCCCGCGGCGAAGGCCCTGAAACGGGGAGAGAGGTACATGGAAGACTCCTTGGTCTGAGGTGAATTTCTGGAAGCGGCGAGGAAGATACATGAACCATGCCCGCCTGCGCCCCGTCGCCATGCCGGCACTGCATGCGGCCATGCCTTCTGACGAGGCGTGCCGCCATGCGCCAAGGATTACCATCGCCCGGGCGCCACGCCGCAATCTCCAGCATGACCTCCGACACCGCCGCCCTGCCCTCCTCCACCGCCCAGGAAATGCCCGCCCCCGAGGGCCCGCTGTCGCGCGCACGCCCCGGGCGCGAGCGCATCATGGCCGCCATCCGCACCGCGGCGGTCGCCGAGTTCAGCCTGCATGGCCTCAAGGGCACCTCGACGCAGGCGATTGCCGCGCGCGCCGGCCTCACCAAGCCCCAACTGCACTACTACATCGCCGGCAAGGAAGAGCTCTACGAAGAGCTGTTGATGCAGGTGCTGCACGCCTGGAAGGTGGTGTTCTCGTTCGAGGATGCGAGCGACCCGGCCACCGTGCTGGGCGACTACATCAGGAAGAAGCTGGACCACGCGATCGACAGCCCCGAGATGTCGCGCATCTTCACCCGCGAGATCCTGGACGGCGGCCGCAACCTCGACCGCTACTGGCCCAACGCCCGGGCCTGGACGCAGAAGAAGGTGGACATCATCAACGGCTGGATCGCGCGCGGGCAGATGCGCCCGCTCGATGCGCGCATCCTGCTCATGCACATCTGGGCCATGACCCAGAGCTACGCCGACTACGCGATCCAGACGCGCGTGATGCTCGGCCTGCCGCCCGACGCGCCCATCGACCGCGAACCCATCGCGCGCGAGCTGGTGGCCTTCGTGCTGGGCGGCTGCGGCATCAAGACGACGACGCCTTGACCTCCCAGGCGCGGCCGGTCGGATCGGCCAGCGCCAGCCGCACCATCTCGATGAACCGGCGCAGCCGCGCAGGCTGGAAGCGCGCCGGCGAATAGGTCAGGTACACCGGCAGCGGCGCCGCATGCCATTGCGGCACCAGTTGCACCAGCCGGCCGGCGGCGATGTCGTCGTTCATCAGCCATGCCGAGCCGATGCAGGCGCCCAGCCCCATGGCCGCCGCGCTGTGCAGCGCATAGAGGCTGTCGGTGCTCAGGCAGGGGCGAATCGGCACCCGCGCGATCTCGCCGCTCGGCCGGTGCGTGAGCTGCACCTCGTTGCGATAGAAGGTGCGCAGCGCGAGCCACGGCAGTTCGGCCAGCTCCGACGCGTGCGTGGGCGGCTTGCGTCCTTCCAGCACCGACGGCGCGGCGACCACCACGCGCGGCACTTCCGAGAGCTTGATGGCCACGGCCATGGTGTCGGTCACCTCGCCGACCTGGATCGCGCAATCGACGCCCTCGGCGATGAAGTCGGGCCGGCGGTCGTGCAGCAGCCATTCGACGGAGACCCGCGGATAGGCGCGCAGGTAATCGGCCAGCGGGCCGACCAGCAGCCGCTGCCCCAGCGCATGCGGCGCCACCACGCGCAGCGTGCCCTCGGGCTCGTCGCCCACGCCGCGCAGGTCCGCCTCGAAGGCGCGCCAGTTGGCGATCAGCTCCTTGGCGCGCTCGTAGCAGCGCTCGCCGTCCTCGGTGAGCTTCATGGCGTGCGTGGAGCGGCGCAGCAGCCGCACGCCCAGCGAGCGCTCCAGCGCCTGCAGCCGGCGGCTCACGGTGGGCTGGGTCGCGTCCATCCGCAACGCGGCGGCCGAAAGGCTGCCGGCTTCGACGATGTGGACGAAGGTCTGCATCAGCTCGATGCGGTCGGCGGCAGGGGGTGAATGGGGCATTTCTTCGCTCTTTATGCGCATCTCGTATAGACATTGTGCGACCCGCGGGACTACCAAGCCACTCCCAAGAGGAGCACATTTCACTCCTAGCCAGAAAACCAAGGGTTACCACCATGTCTTCCATTCAAACAATGCATGCCCACGCAGGCGCCGCCCCGGACGGCCAGGCGCTGCCAACCTCGCTGGTCCTGCTGCTGGCCACCGGCGCGGGCCTGTCGGTGGCATCGCTCTACTACGCGCAGCCGATGCTCGGCGTGCTGGGCGCCGACATCGGCGCCTCCCCCCGCGCGGTCGGCTTCATTCCCACGCTCACGCAGTTGGGTTACGCGCTCGGCATCCTGCTGCTGGCGCCGCTGGGCGACCGCTTCGACCGCCGCCGCATCGTGCTGATCAAGGCCGCCGCGCTCTGCGCCGCGCTGCTGGTGGCCGGCGCCGCGCCGTCGATCGGCGTGCTGCTCGCGGCCAGCCTCGCCATCGGGTTGGCGGCGACGATGGCGCAGGACATCGTGCCCGCCGCCGCCGCGCTGGCACCCGAAGCCTCGCGCGGCAAGACCGTCGGCACGGTGATGACGGGGCTGCTGCTGGGCATCCTGCTGTCGCGGGTGGTGAGCGGCTTCGTGGCCGAGCATTTCGGTTGGCGCGCGATGTTCATCGCGGCGGCGGCCAGCATCGCGCTCATCGGCGCGGCCGCCTGGCGCGGACTGCCGCGTTTCCGGGCGACCACGCACCTGGCCTACGGCGCGCTGCTCGGTTCGCTGGGCACGCTGTGGTCGCGCCATGGCGCGCTGCGCCGCGCCGCATTGGCGCAGGCGCTGCTCGCGGTGGGCTTCAGTGCGTTCTGGTCGACGCTGGCGGTGATGCTGCACGGCGCGCCCTTCCACCTCGGCAGTGCCGCCGCCGGCGCCTTCGGCCTGGCCGGCGCGGCGGGCGCACTCGCGGCACCGCTGGCCGGGCGCCTCGCCGACCGGCGCGGGCCTCAGTTGGTGACCCGCCTGGGCGCCGGGCTGGCCGTGGTGTCGTTCGCCGCGATGGGCCTCGCGCCGCTGATGACGCCGCATGCGCAGCTCTGGCTGCTGGCGCTGGCGGCCATCGGCTTCGACCTCGGCATGCAGGCCACGCTGATCGCGCACCAGACCATCGTCTACGGCATCGAGCCCGGCGCGCGCAGCCGGCTGAACGCGGTGCTGTTCACCAGCATGTTCATCGGCATGGCGACGGGCTCGGCACTCGGCGCGCTCTCACTGGCGCAATGGGGCTGGGCCGGCGTGACCTGGCTGGCGACCGGCACGGCGGCCGCGGCGCTGGCCGTGCGGCTGCTGCCGGCACCACGCAAGGCCTGAGAAAGAAGCCCGGCCGATCCGGCCGGCAGCCCCCTTCCGGTGCATCCGGATTGGCACGTCGCTTGCATAACCTGACCACTTGCTCTGATTAAGCGGTCAAACACACCATGCGCGTGCTCGTCGTCTACTGCCACCCGGTCGAAACCAGCTTCCATGCGGCCCTGCACCAGGAAGTGCTGAAGAACCTGCGCGCCGCCGGGCACGAGGTGGACGACTGCGACCTGTACGCCGAGGGCTTCAACCCCGTTCTTTCTCGCGAGGAGCGGCTCGGCTACCACGACGTGCCCAGCAACCAGCTGCCGCTCAAGCGGTATGTCGAGCGGCTGCAATGGGCCGAGGGCATCGTGTTCTGCTTTCCGACCTGGTGCTTCGGGCCGCCGGCGATGCTCAAGGGCTACTTCGACCGGCTCTTCATGCCAGGCGTGGCCTTCGACATCAGCGACCCGGCGAACGTGAAGCCGATGCTCACGCACATCCAGCGGATCAGCGCCGTGGTCACCTACGGCCGGCCGCGCTGGATGGCCTGGTACATGGGCGATCCACCGCGCAAGATCGTCACGCGCTACATGAAGCGGCTCACCGGCCAGCGCGCCAAGGTGGACTACCACGCCCACTACCACATGAACGTGGCGACCGAGCCCCAGCTCAAGCGCTTCATGGCGCGCGTGGGGCAGGCCATGGGGCGCTTCGCATGAACGCACCCGTGTTCCTCGACAACGCGCGGCTGCCGCGCTGGCTGCTGCCGACGGACTGGCCGCAGCGCGATGGCGTGCCGGTGTTGGCGCGCATCGCGCTCGACGCCGGGCGCGTGCAATCGGTGCGCCCCGCCGACGACGCCGCGCCCGCGCCCCAGAGCTGGGACCTCGCCGGCACCCTCGTATTGCCCGGCTTCGTCGACGCGCACACGCACCTCGACAAGGCCTTCACGCTGCCGCGCATGAAAGATGTGCAGCCGGGCCTGCTCGGCGCCATCGACGCGATGCTGGCCGACCGCGTGCACTGGAGCCCCGCCGACGTGCACAAGCGAGCCGCGCGCGGCCTGCAGTGGGCGTGGGAATGCGGCACCACGCATGTGCGCACGCATGTCGACTGGTGGGAGCCCGATGCGGTGCCGCTGGCCTGGCCGGTGCTGGCCGAGCTCGCAGAGGAATGGGCGGGCCGGGTGCGGCTGGAGCAGGTGAGCCTCATCAAGCTGCCGCTCTTCGAAGACGCGGCACAGGCGCTGCGCCTCGCCAAGCAGGTGAAGGCCACGGGGCCGCATGCGCTGCTCGGCGGCTTCGTGCATTCGACCAACTGGAGCGAGAACGCGCTGCGCAATCTGCTGAATGCGGCGCAGGCTTGCGACCTGGACATCGACCTGCATGTTGACGAGGAACTCAATGCGTCGGCGGTCGGCCTCGAGACCACCGCGCGCCTGCTGCGCGAAATCGGCTTCGAAGGCCGCGTCGTCTGCGGCCATATCTGCGCGCTCTCGGTGCAGCCCGAGGCACAGGCCTTCGCCACGCTCGATGCGGTGGCGCGCGCGCCGATCACCGTGGTCTCGCTGCCCGCGACCAACCTGCTGCTGCAGGACGCGGTGACGGGCCGCACGCCGCGGCTGCGCGGCATCACGCTCGTGAAGGAAGCGCGCGAGCGCGGCATTCCGCTCCTGTTCGCGAGCGACAACGTGCAGGACCCGTTCTGCCGGCTCGGCAGCTTCGACCCGGTCGAGGCGCTGGGCACGGCCGCGCTGGTCGCGCAGCTCGACGAACCCTTCGACAACTGGTCGCAGGCGCTGTGCCGCAGCGACTGGCTGCAACGCGCGCCCGCCACGACGGCGCCCACGCTGGTCGGTGCGAAGGCCGACCTCGTGCTCTTCACCCAGGCCGACCGCCACGGCTGGCCCTCACGCACCGCCACCCGCGTGGTGCTGCGCGACGGCCGCATGACGCACGGCGACGCGACTCCCTTCTTTCCCAAGTAAGCAAAGAACACGCAAGGACTCCCATGCTCCACGGCTACATCCCGCCCCACCGCTTCCTGCCCTACCTGAGCTGGACCGAAATCGCCGCGCTGCCCGACCGCGAGAACACGGTCATCGTGCTGCCCTGCGGCGCCATCGAGCAGCACGGCCCGCACCTGCCGTGCTCGGTGGACAGCGTGATCGCCTCGGGCGTGATGGGCCGGGCGCTCGAAAAATTGCCCGCCGAGGTGCGCGCCTTCGCGCTGCCCACCATCACCTACGGCAAGTCGGAAGAGCACCTGCACTTCCCCGGCACGATGACGCTGACCGGCACCACGCTGCTCTCGACCGTGACCGAGATCGGCGAGTCGGTCTACCGCGCGGGTTTTCGCAAGCTCCTGTTCGCCAACGGCCACGGCGGCCAGCCGCAGGTGCTGGAGATGGCGGCGCGCGAACTGCGGCTGCGGCACGGCGACTTCGTGGTGGTGCCGCATGGCGTGTCGCGCCTGCCGAACGCATCGAGCAAGCAGATCAGCGACGAGGAAAAGCGCCTGTCGATGCACGCCGGCCATTCCGAGACCGCGCTGATGCTCGCGCTCGCGCCCGACACGGTGCACATGGAGCGCGCGGCGGCCAACTTTCCGCCGCCCTTCCCGATCAAGCTGCTGTCGGCCGACGGCCGCCCCGCCTGCGCATGGACCGCGCGCGACTTCGGCCCGAGCGGCGTCATCGGCGACCCGACCAGCGCCACGCGCGAACAGGGCATCGAGATCCTGGAGACGCTCTCCGACAGCTGGGTGCAGGCGCTGACCGAACTGCATGCGCTGCGCTGGGTGGTGCGCGAAGAACAGACCTGGGAGCGCGGCCACCAGCAGGGTTTCATCCAGCAATCGTTCGTGCCGGCCTGAGGCGCGCGTCTTGCATCGGCTTCATTCTTTTTCATCCAGCCTTCGAGAGGTCCCCACCATGCGTTCCTTCGCTCTTTCCCTGGCCGGCGCCGCCGCGCTGTCGCTCCTCACGGCCGTCGCACCCGCACAGGCCCAGGACAAGTTCACCTACATGACCAACTGGTACGCGCAGGCCGAACATGGCGGCTTCTACCAGGCACTGGCGCAGGGCATCTACAAGAAGTACGGCCTGGACGTGACCATCAAGATGGGCGGCCCGCAGGTCAACATCACGCAGATGATGGCGGCCGGCCAGGCCGACTGCATCATGGGTTCGAGCGACATCCAGATGATGCAGGTGCGCGAAGGCGGCGTGCCGGTGGTCAACGTCGCGGCCTTCTTCCAGAAGGACCCGCAGGTGCTGATCGCGCACGACGACGTGAAGAAGTTCGAGGACCTGAAGGGCAAGACGCTGCTGATCGGCGCGCAGGCCAACCGCGGCTACTGGCCGTGGCTCAAGGCCAAGTTCGGCCTCACCGACGAACAGACGCGCCCCTATACCTTCAACATCCAGCCCTTCGTGGCGGACAAGAACACCGCGCAACAGGGCTACCTGACCTCCGAGCCCTACGCCATTCAAAAGGCCGGCGTGAAGAGCACCGTGCTCATGTTCAGCGACCACGGCTTCCCCGCGTATGCGACCACGGTGTCGTGCATGGAGAAGACGGTGAAGGACCGCAGCAAGCAGGTCGCCGCCTTCGTGAAGGCCTCGGCCGAGGGCTGGAAGAGCTACCTCGCCGACCCGGCGCCCGCCAACGCGCTCATCAAGAAGGACAACCCCAACATGACCGACGACCAGCTGGCCTACAGCGTGGCCAAGCTCAAGGAGATGGGCATGGTCACCGGCGGCGATGCGGCCAAGCTGGGCATCGGCGTGATGACGGATGCACGCTCGAAGGCGAGCTACGACTTTCTCGTGAGCGCAAAGCTGCTGGACCCTTCCAAGGTCGAGCTTGCCAAGACCTACACGACCGAGTTCGTGAAAGACGCCAAGGTCCTGCCCTGAACTTCCGCGCGCCATGAATCGCATCGAACCCCACACCCTCGCGCCGCCGACGGCTCCTGCCGTGCCCGCGGTCGAAGTGCTCTCGGCCGAGAAGACCTACCCCAACGGCACGCAGGCGCTGCTGCCGGTGGACCTGTCGATTGCCGAAGGCGAGTTCGTCACGCTGCTCGGGCCCTCGGGCTGCGGCAAGAGCACGCTGCTCAAGATGGTGGCGGGCATGCTCGATCCGAGCGACGGGCGCCTCCTGGTGTGGCGCAAGCCCGTGAGCCAGTTGCATGACAGCGCGCGGCGCATGTCGTTCGTTTTCCAGTCGCCCACGCTGATGCCGTGGGCCAGCGTGCAGACCAATGTGCGGCTGCCGCTGGACCTGGCCGGCGTACCGCGCAAGGAAGCCGATGCGCGGGTGATGGAATCGCTCGCCCTCGTGGGGCTCGAGAAGTTTGCCGGTGCGCTGCCGCGTGCGCTGTCGGGCGGCATGCAGATGCGGGTGTCGATCGCGCGCGGGCTGGTCACGCAGCCCGACCTGCTGCTGATGGACGAGCCCTTCGGCGCGCTCGACGAGATCACGCGCCACAAGCTCGACGCCGACCTGCTGGAGCTCTGGCGCAAGAAGAAGCTCACGGTGATCTTCGTGACGCACTCGATCCACGAGGCGGTGTTCCTCTCGAGCCGCGTGGTGATGATGGCGGCGCGGCCGGGGCGCGTGGTGGAGCAGTTCCAGATCGACGAACCGTATCCGCGCAGCGCCGACTTCATGGTGACGCCCGAGTTCGCGAAGTACGCGAAGCGCCTGCAGGACAGCCTGCTGCGCGCGAGCAATGCCGACGAGGAGTACGCACGATGACGAAGGGCACGCCTCTCTTGAACCAGCCGCGCGTGCAGCGCGTGCTGTACCCGGTGCTGATCGGCGTCGTGCTGGTGGCGTTGTGGCAATGGATGGTGGTCGCGATGGAACTGCCGCCCTATCTCGTGCCCTCGCCTTATCTGATGATGCAGACGCTGGTAACCGACTGGGCACCGCTGGGCAGCGCACTGTTGGTCACGCTCAAGATCACGGTGCTGTCGTTCGCGCTGGCGACCGTGGCGGGCGTGCTGATCTCGTTCCTGTTCGTGCAGAGCAAGCGCATCGAGACCGCTCTCTTTCCGTACGCGGTGCTGCTGCAGGTGACGCCCATCGTCGCGGTGGCGCCGCTGATCATCATCTGGGTGAAGAACCCGGTGGCGGCGATGACGGTGTGCGCGGCGCTGGTGGCGCTGTTCCCGATCATCAGCAACACGACGCTCGGGCTGCGCAGCATCGACCCCGACCTGCAGAGCTACTTCAAGCTGAACCGCGCGACGCGCTGGCAGCAGCTGGTGCGGCTGCGCATTCCGAGCGCGCTGCCTTACTTCTTCGGTGGCCTGCGCATCTCCAGCGGCCTCGCGCTGATCGGCGCGGTGGTGGCGGAATTCGTCGCGGGCACCGGCGGCTCGGGCGCGGGGCTGGCGTACCAGATCCTGCAGGCGGGCTTCCAGCTGAACATTCCGCGCATGTTCGCGGCCCTGTTGCTGATTTCGCTGACCGGCGTGGCGCTCTTCGTGCTCATGGCCTGGCTCACCAAGGTGGCGCTGGGTTCGTGGCATGCGAGCGAACTTTCCCAAGATTGAAATTGCTGACATTGACGACGACCATGAACGCTCCCGCTTCCTCCATCGAGCAGTTGCTGCTCGAACTGCCCGACCTCGACTGGATCACCGACGAAGGGCGCGTCACGCGGCTCTCGCAGGATTTCTCGTGGTTCAGCCCCGTGCTGAACCGCCAGCTGAAAGACAAGCGCGCCGATGTGGTCGTGCGACCGCGCAGCGAGGACGAGATCCGCGCCGTCGTGGGTGCGTGCGCGCGGCGCGGCGTGCCGATCGTCATCCGCGGCAGCGGCACCGGCAACTACGGGCAGACCACGCCGCTCGCCGGTGGCGTGGTGCTCGACATGACGGGCTACAACGCCTGCCTCTGGGTGCAGCCCGGCGTGGCGCGCGCGCAGGCCGGCATCCGGCTCGGCGAGTTGGAAAAGCAGACCAGGCCCTCGGGGCAGGAGATGCGCTGCGTGCCGTCGACCTACCGCAGCGCGACGCTCGGCGGGCTGTTCGGCGGCGGCTTCGGCGGTGTGGGTTCGATCAACTACGGTCCTCTCGGCGCGCCCGGCAATGTGCTCGGCATCCGCGCGATGACCATCGAGGCGGAGCCTCAGGTGGTCGAGCTGCGCGGTGCCGAGGCGATGCGCATGCATCACCTGTGGGGCACCAACGGGCTTGTGCTGGAGCTGGAGATTGCGCTGGCGCCCGCGCATCCGTGGCTCGAGACGCTGGTGACTTTCGACGACTTCGAGAACGCGCTGCATTTCGCGGACAAGCTCGCGAACGGGCCCGGCATCGTGAAGCGCGAGATCGCGTTCTTCGCGGCGCCGATCTCCGATCATCTCGCGCAGCTCGCGGCGCATCTGCCCAAGGGCTGCCACACGGTGCTGTCGCTCGTCGCCGAGTCGTGCGAGCCGGCGCTGCTGCAACTGGCAGAAGCGCATGGCGGCACCATGAGCTACCGCAAGACCGCGGCCGAGGTGCAGAAGAGCAATCGCACGCTGATGGAGTTCACCTGGAACCACACGACGCTGCATGCGCTGAAGGTGGACCCGACGCTGACCTATCTACAGAGCGGGTTCATCCCCGGCAAGCACGTCGAGCAGATCATCGAGATGGAAAAGCTGCTGGGCGGCGAGGTGATGATGCACATCGAGTTCATCCGCAACGTGGCCGGGCTCATGACGTGCAGCGGGCTCCAGCTGGTGCGCTTCAGCACCGAGGAGCGGCTCGCGGAAATCATCGACATCCACCGCGCACACAACGTGCACATCAACAACCCGCACGTGAACATCGTGGAAGACGGCAAGGCCGGAGGAGCGCTGCCTCCCGAGGTGATCGCGGTGAAGAAGCGCTTCGATCCGATGGGTTTGCTGAACCCGGGCAAGCTGCGCGACTGGCCAGTGCGGCCGGCGGCCTGAAGCGGGTTCAGCGCTGGCGGCGGCCCAGTGCGAACGCGATGCCAACGATGGCGAGCATCGCGATCCACAACGGCCACAGGCCGAACGGTGCCACCCAGCGCGCATAGGGCGTGAGCCCGGTGCGGCCTTCGACCGTGGCTTCGAGCACGCCGCGCGTGAGGCGCGGCAACTGATGCGTCACGCGGCCTTCGGCGTCGATGACGACTGTGGCGCCGGTGTTCGTGGCACGCACCATCGGCCGCGCGAATTCGAGCGAGCGCATGCGGGAGATGGAGAGGTGCTCGTCGATGGCCACCGAGTCGCCGAACCACGCGATGTTGCTCACGTTGAGCAGGATGGTCGGTGCCGTCGCCTCGTCGCGGAAGTTCGCGCCGATCTCGTCGCCGAACAAGTCTTCGTAGCAGATGTTCGGCGCGATGCGCTGGCCCTGCCAGACAAACGGCGCCTGCGCGAGGCCGCCGCGCTGGAAGTCGCCGAGCGGGATGTTCATCATCTGGATGAACCAGCGGAACCCCGGCGGAATGAACTCGCCGAAGGGCACGAGGTGGTGCTTGCTGTACTGGTACGGCTGCGCGGCGCCGGGCTGGAAGCCGAGCACCGCGTTGCTGTAGCCGGCGCGGCCGCCCAGCGGCAGGCCGACGATGGCCGCCTGCGTGCCGTTGCTGTAGCGCGCCTGGATCGCTTCGAGGTAGCCAGGGGGCAACTGCTGGGGCAGCAGGGGCACGGCAGTTTCGGGTGTGACGACCAGCGAGGCCTTGGCGTCGCGCAGTTGTTCGCCGTACCAGCGCAGGGCGGTTTCGATGCCGCCGCCGGGGATGAATTTCTCGTCCTGCGGGATGTTGCCTTGCAGGAGGGCGACCTGGAGGCTGCCACTGCCTGCGCTGCGCAGTGAGGGGGCGAGGTGCGGAAAGCCGAACACGAGTGCGACGAGCGCAAGTCCCGCCACGATATCGGCCTTGCGAGCGAGGGAGCCCAGTACGAGGAGCGCCATCGTGAGCGCCGCAACGGCGCCGATGCCGTAGACACCGATCCACGGCGCCCACGCAGCGAGCGGACCTTCCACATGCGCATAGCCGCCGGCGCCCCACGGGAAGCCAGTGAACCAGCTGCCGCGCACGAGCTCGGCGAGCGTCCAGAGTGCGGCGAAGACCAGTGCACCGGTCACGCGCCCTGTAGGCCCGCGCACCACGAACCATGCGGCGGCCACGGCGTAGTAGAGCCCCAGCGCTGCCGCGAGCGCCAGCACGGCGATGGCGGCCAGCGGCGCCGGCAGTCCGCCGTACGTGTGCATCGAAATGAAGAGCCACCAGAAGCTGCCGCTGAGCCAGGTGGTCGAGAAGAGCCAGGCGTGAAGCCCGGCGCGGCGCCAGCCGGCGCCCTCGGCGCGCAGGCTGCCGAGCAGCCAGACCAGTGCGCCCATCGAGAGAAGCTGCAGCCACCACAGCGGCTTTCCGCCGAGCGGCCAGGCGATCGACAGCGCCTGCGCGAGGCCAGCCAACCCGAACCCGAGCAGCCGAAGCGAGGCCATCACGGGAGAAGCAGGCGAGATGCGCGCCGTCGCCGCTGGGGGCAACGGCATCAGTCGGCCGCGTCGCCGCCGCGCGCCGGCGACACCTTGAACCAGCGCACCGCGCCGCCCTTGGTGTGCAGCACCACGAAGTCGAAGCCGCCCATTGCATGGTGCTCGCCGCGCTTGGGCACGTGGCCCATCTCATGCGCGATGAGGCCGCCGATGGTGTCGAAGTCTTCGCTCAGCTGCTCTTCGTCGAAGGTGATGCCGAAAGCCTCGGCCACGCGCTCGATGGGCGTGTCGCCCGAGACGCGGTAGGTGTGGTCGGCCAGGCCGAAGATGTCGCCCTCGTCCTCGGCGATGTCGAATTCGTCCTCGATCTCGCCGACGATCTGCTCGAGCACGTCCTCGATGGTGATGAGGCCGGCCACGCGGCCGAATTCGTCGATGACGATGGCCAGGTGGTTGCGGTTGCCGCGGAACTCGCGCAAGAGGTCGTTCAGGCCCTTGCTCTCGGGCACGAAGGTGGCCGGTCGCAGCAGCGCGCGAATGTTCAGGCCCGGCGCGCGCTGCAGCTTGAGCAGGTCCTTTGCGAGCAGGATGCCGATGATGTTTTCTTTTTCGCCCTCGTACACCGGAAAGCGCGAGTGCGCGGTGTCGATGATGAGGTGCAGCAGCGCATCGAAGGGCGCATCGATGTTCACCAGGTCCATGCGCGGCGCGGCAACCATGACGTCGCCGGCGGTCATGTCGGCCATGCGCAGCACGCCTTCGAGCATCACGCGCGACTCGGCGCCGATCACCTCGTTGTCCTCGGCATCGGCCAGGGTTTCGATCAGCTCGTCGCGCGAGTCGGGACCGGGGTGGATGAATTCGGCAAGCTTCTGGAGGAAGCCGCGCTTGTCTTCCCGTTCTACGGGTGCGCGTTCAGGGTGAGGTTCGGCCACTGCGGGAGGGCGGAGTTGAGGAGGGGCAAGGATAACGGATTGCGTGTGACACGCTCTACCGTGCGCCCGGCATAGGCCGTTTCGGGGCCTGCCGGACGGATATCAGGGAGCAGATTTACTGCGGGCGTCGCGCATGCCGCTGCGCACTTCCTGCAGGCTCGCGAGGAATGCCCAGAACTGCTTGGCGCGGCTCTTGAGCGCGAAGTCGACCGCTGCGTAGTGCTCCAGCGAGATCTGGCTCATGCGGCTGTCGAACGTGGCCTCCGGCAGTTGCAGATGCGCTTCGGCTTCGGAGCCACTGCGCACCACGGTCGCGCCGGCGTTGCGGGCGATCTTGAGCATGGCGGCGTTTTCGCTCAGCGCATGGATGAAGAGCATGCCCACGCCTTCATTGCGGGCCACGACCACCGCACGCTCGAAGAGGCGGGCGCCATAGCCGCGGCCGCGTGCGTGCGCGGAGACCGAGACGCCGAATTCGGCGCAGTCGCTGTGCTGGTCGCCGGGCGCGAAAGCCAGGTGCGACATCGCGATCAGTTCGAGGCGGCGGTTGTAGATGCCGAACAGCTCGTCGCGCTCGAAATCGAGGCTGTCGACGTAGCGCTGGACCTGCTCGTCGGCCGCGGCGTAGCCGAAGCGCAGGTACCGGTCGTGGGGGGTGAGCGCCAGCAGGTGCTGCGCGATGCGCTCCCGCTCGCGAGGGCCGATCGAGCGGATCGGCACCATGACGGGCTGGGGCGAGGAGACGGCGCGTGGCTGGGTCTCAACCATCGGCGCTTTCAGGAAAGAGCCGAGGCCTAGAGACGCTTTGAGGAGGGTCTTGGCGGTAAGCATGACTCGAATGTAAGGGTTTTCCCTTAATCAACAAGCCACCGAGGGCACTTCCAAGACACATTCGTGACCCATTACCAGAACGCGTGGCGCCCGAGCAACCACTTTGGGGTCAAACGGGGACGGCTGTTGTGGCTTTGACACGGTCCAGCACGAAGCTGGTCTTGCAGTCTTCCACGCTGGGGTGCTTGAGCAGGGTGTCCATGATGAAGCGGCTGTAGTGCGCCATGTCGGCCACCACGACGCGCAACAGGTAGTCCATGTCACCCGTGAGCGCGGCGCATTCGACCACTTCGGGCCAGGTCTGGACGCTGGCGCGGAACAGATCCATTGGGTTGCGCTTGTGGGTCTCGGTGTGCTTTTCAAGCCGCACGTTGAGGTAGGCCGTGAGGCCCAGGCCGATCACCTCGGGGCGCACGAGGGCGACGTAGCGGTCGATCACCTTGCTTTCTTCCAGGCGCTTGACCCGCCGCAGCACGGCGCTGGGCGACAGGCTGACCTGCTCGGCGAGCTGGTCGTAGGTGGCGCGCCCATCTGCTTGCAGCGTGCGCAGAATGAGCCGATCAATCTTGTCGAGTGCTTCCATACAGCCATTTTTGCAGTTTTACTGCGCCTTGACCACCCAACGCGCCCAACAACGCTGAAAACTTGAGCGGCATCCAACCTACATTGCAGCACTGGCGTTTTTCGCCTATCTCTTACCTATTGATCGATCCCCCACTTTCTGGAGACCGCACATGAGCCAAGCCGACGCACCCGCCTTCACGCCCTGGGAGAACCCCATGGGCACCGACGGCTTCGAATTCATCGAGTACGCGGCGCCGGACCCGGTTGCCATGGGCAAGGTGTTCGAGCGCATGGGCTTCACGGCCATTGCCAAGCACCGCCACAAGAACGTGCTGCTGTACCGCCAGGGCACGATCAACTTCATCCTGAATGCGGAGCCCGATTCGTTCGCGCAGCGCTTCGCCCGTGAGCACGGCCCGAGCGTCTGCGCCATCGCCTTCCGCGTGCAGGACGCCAAGCAGGCCTACGAGCGCGCCACCTCGCTGGGCGCCTGGGGCTTTGCCGACAAGGCCGGTCCGGGTGAACTGAACATCCCCGCCATCAAGGGCGTGGGCGACAGCCTGATCTACCTGGTGGACCGCTGGCCCGGCAAGAACGGCGCCAAGCCAGGCGACATCGGCAACATCGGCTTCTATGACGTCGACTTCGAGCCGCTGCCGGGCGTGTCCTCGCAGGACGGCCTGGCCACCAAGGGCAATGGCCTCACCTACGTCGATCACCTGACGCACAACGTGTACCGCGGCCGCATGAACGTGTGGGCCGGCTTCTACGAGAAGCTCTTCAACTTCCGCGAGATCAAGTACTTCGACATCGAAGGCCAGGTCACGGGCGTGAAGAGCAAGGCCATGACCAGCCCCTGCGGCAAGATCCGCATTCCGATCAACGAAGAGGGCAAGGAACAGGCCGGTCAGATCCAGGAGTACCTGGACATGTACAAGGGCGAAGGCATCCAGCACATCGCGATGGGCTCGGACAACCTGTACGAGACGGTCGATGCGATGCGCGCCAAGGGCGTCGTGCTGCTCGACACCATCGACACGTACTACGAACTGGTCGACAAGCGCATTCCCGAGCATGGCGAGAGCGTGGCCGAACTGAAGAAGCGCAAGATCCTGATCGACGGGAAGAAGGACGCCTTGTTGCTGCAGATCTTCAGCGAGAACCAGCTGGGCCCGATCTTCTTCGAGTTCATCCAGCGCAAGGGCGACGACGGCTTCGGCAACGGCAACTTCAAGGCGCTGTTCGAGAGCATCGAGCTCGACCAGATGCGCCGCGGCGTGCTGACCGCCGCAAAATAAGGCCTCTTTTCAACCGCCTTATGGCCCAGGAGTCCGCATGCGCCGCAGCACGTCTTTGATCGGTTTGACTTTCATCGCGGCGGCTGCCGCCGTTCTCTCAGGTTGCGCGATGGCGCCGGCGGCAACGACGCCGTCGACCGCATCGCACTTGGACGCGGTGCAGAAGGCTGCGGTGCTGCGCATCTGCACCCCGGGCGACTACAAGCCCTTCAGCTTCCAGAAGACCGATGCCTCGTTCGAAGGCATCGACGTCGACCTGATGACCGGGTTCAGCGCGAGCCTGGGCGCGAAGCCCGAGTGGGTCAAGACCACCTGGGCCAACCTGCTGCCTGATCTCGCCGCGGGCAAGTGCGACATCGCGGTGGGCGGCGTGTCGGTCACCACCGACCGGCAGAAGCGCGCCTTCTTCAGCACGCCTTACATGGTCAACGGCAAGACGCCGATCGCACGCTGCGCGGACGTGGCCAAGTACCAGAGCGTCGCGGCGATCGACCAGCCTTCGACGCGCGTCATCTTCAATCCGGGCGGCAGCAACGAACGCTTCGCCCGTGCCAATTTCAAGCAAGCCAAGCTCACGCTGCACGGCGAGAACGTGACGATCTTCGACGAGATCCTCGCCAACCGCGCCGACGTGTTCGTCACCGAGGCCGCCGAAGCCATCACGCAGCAGAAGCTCAAGCCGGGCCTGTGCGCGGTGAACCCCGACAAGCCGCTGCAGTACGGCGAAATGGCCTGGATGCTGCCGCGCGACGATGTGGCCTTCAAGTCGTACGTCGACCAGTGGCTGCACCTGCAGCAAGCCGGCGGCGACTTCCAGCGCACGATGGACCGCTGGCTCAAATAACCCGAGAGAGAGAAACAAGATCCCCATGGATTCCCCTGTCGCCGCCGTCATTCCCGCCGTCTATGGCGCATCCGATCGCCCGCCGCGCGGCGACTACTCGCGCGGCGGCTCGGTGCAAGCCGACTACACCTGCCCGCAGGACTGGGCCAGCTACACGGCGGCCGACCACGACACCTACAGGCGGCTCTACGAGCGGCAGGCTGCGCAGTTGCCGGGCCTGGCCTGCGATGCATTCATCAACGCCCTGCCCTCGCTGGGCGTGAAGGACCGCATCCCGCACTTCGATGAAATCAACGAGCGGCTGCGCAAGGCCACGGGCTGGGAAATCGTCGCGGTGCCGGGGCTCATTCCCGAGTTGCCCTTCTTCACGCTGCTCGCGAACCGCAAGTTCCCGGTGACCGACTGGATCCGCAAGCCCGAGGAGTTCAACTACATCGTCGAGCCCGATGTGTTCCACGATCTCTTCGGCCACGTGCCGATGCTGTTCGACCCGACCTTCGCCGACTACGTTCAGCGCTACGGCGCGGGCGGCATCAAGGCGCACGAGTTGGGTGCGGGCGAGAAGCTCTCGCGGCTGTACTGGTACACGGTGGAGTTCGGCCTGATTCGCCAGCCCGACGGCCTGCGTGCTTACGGCGCTGGCATCCTGAGCTCGGTGGGCGAGCTCAAGCACGCCGTGCTCAGCGACGAACCGCGCCGGCTGCCGCTCGACCTGCTGCGCGCCATGCGCACGCGCTACAAGATCGACACCTACCAGAGCAACTACTTCGTGATCGAAGACTTCGCGCAGCTCTTCGATCTCACGGCGCCGGACTTCACGCCGATCTACGAAGCGCTCGCAGTCGAGGCCGACATCGAGCCTGGCGTGCTGCTGCCAGGAGAAACAGGCAAGGCCTGATCGTGATCGATCTATCGCCTGCGTGACATCGTTCGCAGGAACCTAGGACAAGCCCGCTGGTGGCTGGGAGCACCTCGCTCCCACAATCCGCGCCAAAGGAGCTTGCATGCAGACATCCGCGCGACAAAACTATCCAGCCGGCGTGCCCGAGGAAATCAATCCCGAGCAATACCGGTCACTGCCCCACATGTTCGAGGAGGCGTTCGGTCGCTACAAGGACCGGCCGTTCTCGGTCTGCATGGAGCGCTGGATGACGTACGGCGAGCTCGACGTGCTGTCGAAGGCGCTGGGTGCCTGGCTGCAGTCGAAGGGGCTCGAGCCGGGTGCGCGCGTGGCGATCATGCTGCCCAACATTCCGCAGTTCGCGGTCACGATGTGCGGCATCCTGCGTGCGGGCTATACCTGCGTGAACGTCAATCCGCTCTACACGGCGCGCGAACTGGAGCATCAGCTCAAGGACTCGGGCGCGACGGCGATCGTGATTCTCGAGAATTTCGCATCGACGCTCGAGCAGGTGATCGAGCGCACGCCGGTCAAGCATGTCGTCATGACCTCGATGGGCGACCTGCTCGGTGGTCTGTACGGCGCGTGGATCACGATCGCCGTGCGTCACCTGGCCAAGATGGTGCCGCCGTACAAGCTGCCGCTGAGCGACGGGCGCACGGTCACGCCGTTCACTCAAGCCATCTCCGAGGGACGCGGTCGCACGCTGGCGGCCGACCAGAGCACGCTCGATTCGATCGCCTTCCTGCAGTACACCGGCGGCACGACAGGCCTGTCGAAGGGCGCGGTGCTCACGCATCGCAACATCGTCGCGGCGACGCTGCAGGCCGAGGCCTGGTTCACGCCGGCGCTGTCGCGCGCGGGTGACCTCGCCAAGGTCAACAGCATCGCGGCGCTGCCGCTGTATCACATCTTCGCACTGACGCTGTGCCTGCTGGTGATCCGCCAGGGCTCGCACATGACGCTGATTCCGAACCCGCGCGACTTCGACAAATTCATCGCAGTGCTGAAGAAGCGGCCGTTCCACATGCTGCCGGCGGTGAACACGCTGTTCAACGCGCTCCTGATGCATCCGCAGTTCAAGACGATCGATTTCTCGACGCTTTTTGTCTCGCAGGCCGGGGGCATGGCCGCGTCGGAAGGCACGGCGCGCAAGTGGTTCGAGGCGACCGGCTGTCCAATGATCGAAGGCTGGGGCATGAGCGAGACCTGCGCGATCGGCACCAACAACCCGGTGTCGAACACCAAGTTCACCGGCACCATCGGGCTGCCGCTGCCTAGCATCGAGATCGCGATCAAGGACGACGAGGGCAACTCAGTGCCGGTCGGGCAGTCGGGCGAACTCTGCATCAAGGGCCCCAATGTGATGACGGGCTACTACAACCAGCCCGTCGAGACCGCAGCCGCGTTCACCGCCGATGGCTTCATGCGGACGGGCGATATCGCCTTGATGCAGGAAGATGGCTACAGCCGCATCGTCGATCGCAAGAAAGACATGATCCTGGTGAGCGGCTTCAACGTGTTCCCGAACGAGCTGGAGAACGTGATTTCGCTGTGCCCGGGTGTCGTCGAATGTGCCGCGGTGGGCGTGCCTGACGAGAAGCAGGGCGAGGCGATCAAGGTCTTCGTGGTGCGCAGGGATCCGAATCTGACCGAGGACGCGGTGCTGCAGTACTGCAATGGGCAGCTCACTGGGTACAAGCGGCCGAAGCACATCGAGTTTCGCGACTCGCTGCCGAAAACCAATGTGGGGAAGATCCTGCGACGTGAGCTTCGCACCAGCGCGAGCGCCTGAATGAGCAATGCCGCGGCGGGCGCCGGCCTGCCGGCGAATGTCGTCGTGTTCGAGCGTGGGTGGCTGTCGTCGAACAACATCCTGTTTGTCGGGGCGGACGAGACCGCGCTGGTCGACACCGGCTACGCCACGCATGCCGAGCAAACGCTGGCGCTGGTTGAGTCCGCGCTAGGCGCCCGGCCGCTGGACCGCGTGCTGAATACGCATCTGCACAGTGACCATTGCGGCGGGAACGCCGCGTTGCAGCTGCGTTATCCAGCGCTTCGAACGGATATACCCCCCGGGGAAGCCGCGTTGGTGGAACGGTGGGACGAGCGTGGTTTGAGTTTTCTTGCGACGGGGCAGACTTGCCCTCGCTTCCGGTTCACCGGGTTGCTGCAGCCTGGAGCGGAATGCCTGCTTGGCGACCGTGCATGGGAGGTTCACAGCGCTCCTGGCCATGATCCCCATTCGATCATCCTGTTCGATCCGGCTTCACGCACACTGATATCCGCGGATGCGCTCTGGGAGAACGGCTTTGGCATCGCATTTCCCGAGTTGGCCGGGGAGCCGTCTTTCGACGAGATCGCAGCGACGCTGGATTGCATCGAGAAATTGGCGCCACTGCAGGTAATTCCTGGACACGGCCGCGTGTTCAATGACGTCGGCAGTGCATTGGCTACCGCACGCCGCCGTCTCGCGGGGTTGCAGCGCGATCCGGTGAAACACGCTCGGCATGCCATCAAGGTGTTGATGAAGTTCAAGCTGCTGGAAGTACATCACATCACTCTCGAGGACTGGTCAACGTGGCTGAGAGGCACGCCGTATCTGGAGACTATTCGTCTTCGCTTCTTTGCAGATGAAGAATTGGGCCAATTAACCGAGGATATCTTGGCCGAATTGATTGCCGCAGGTGCAGCCGAGAGGGATGCTTTGGGTATTCGCAATACCTGAATCTGGCCGCTTCGAAGTGGAAAAGCACTCCATCCAGAATTGGCGGGCTTTTTTACTCCTTGAATTCCGACTCTGGAATGCAAAAAACCCCAGTCATTGCTGACTGGGGTTTTCTGGGCTGTAAGAGCCTGACGATGACCTACTTTCACACGGGAACCCGCACTATCATCGGCGCTGAGTCGTTTCACTGTCCTGTTCGGGATGGGAAGGAGTGGTACCAACT
>Ga0163161_10000720_pt1 | contig 26045 bp, 16 predicted proteins | sample S45metaG_FD_129847 | JGI IMG/M metagenome (GOLD analysis project Ga0163161, IMG submission 129847) | Switchgrass rhizosphere microbial communities from Kellogg Biological Station, Michigan, USA - S4-5 metaG | ecosystem: Host-associated > Plants > Roots > Rhizosphere > Soil | place: USA... | reverse complement strand
GTTGGAGTAGCCAATTGAGTCAAACGTCGCGCAGGCGTAAGCCATTTACTTTAGCCGTGGTTTCAAATTACCTTTCAGGGCATTCATCCGCGCACGCGGGCCTTGATCAAAGGAAGACGATCATGCAATCCCTGGGCGTCACTTCAGTTCCGCCGCTGCTCAAGTACCTGCGTCATGCCGAACAACTGGGCGTGGCCATCGAGCCTGCGTTGGCGGCTGCCGGATTGCAGGCGCAGCAATTGAGTGACAACAGCCTGCGGTTGCCGGGTGAAGCCCATGAACGCTTGCTTGATTATTTCTGTGAACACTCGGGCGATCCGTTGTTCGGTCTCAACGCCGCGCGTTTTGTGCTGCCAAACTCCTGGAGCGTGCTGGGTTACATCACCATGAATTGCGCGACACTGGGCGATGCCATGAGCCGCATCATGCCGTTCGAGAAGCTGGTGGGCGACATGGGCGTCAGCCGCGCCGAGGTGCAGGACAGCCACGTACACCTGATCTGGACATGCCGCTATCAACGCCCGCGAATCCGCCGGCACCTGGTGGAAAACGTACTCGGCTCCTGGCTGCAATACGCGTGCTGGATCGCTGATACGCAGATGTCGCCGGCCGCTGTCTGGCTGGAACATGCACGACCGGCTGACACGACGCTGGCGCAGTACGAGCAGTTCTTCGACTGTCCGGTACTGTTCGACCAGCCTTATTCGGCGCTGATTGTGCCGTTGCCGTATTTGCAGCTGCCCTTACGCCAGGCCGATGCGCAATTGCTGCGCACCCTGGAAGAACATGCCATGGGGTTGATGGCCACACTGGAGGACGCGTCGCTGGAACAGCGGGTCAAAAACATCCTGCGCCAGTTGCTCAAGGAAGGCCTGCCACGCAAGGAACAAGTGGCCGAACATCTCGCCGTGTCGGTGCGCACGCTGCAACGCCAGCTGCATCAGGCCGGTACGTCGTACCAGCAGATCCTCGATGACCTGCGCCAGGAGCTGGCCGAGCATTACCTGCTCAACAGCACCTTGCCGATTCAGGACATCGCCCAGTACCTGGGTTTCACCGAATCCCGTTCGTTTCACCGTACGTTCAAAAGCCGGCGCGGGATGCCGCCCGGCGAGTTTCGCCAAACCCACCGGGTACCCGACGAAAACTGAAAACCGTCACGCAGATCCCCTTCCCGCGCCAAGATTATTGGCAAACTCTCCTGCCTGCGTTGTTTCAAAATCCTACAGCCTTCCTGCCTCCGTTCCCTGCCAAGTGGAGAAACTTCCAGCGTCGGCTGAATGGAGTAGCTGACAGCCATCCCTCCTGGCACGCCGTAATGTCGATATCTCCACCTACTGGAGATTCACAAGCATGGACGGCAATTCACCAGACAACGATCAATCCTTACTCGACATTTTGATCAAGGCCTACAGTTCCGATAACGCACAAAAAATAAAACTTGAAGCGCTTTTTAAAGATCTGAAACTCACATCGGTGTTCGACATTTCCCGACTCACCGAAGCCGACTTCAAGCATCGCGTCGATACCGCGATCAAGGAGAAGGATACGAGTTATGCAACGCTCAGCATCGATACTCAGTCGCTTTACGACAACGCCAGATGTTACGCCGCCCAGGTCAGCGTGCTGTATCGGGAGCAGCAAGCTTCAGACGGTGTGCCACAGCATCAGTGGCATCCCCTGGGCATTCGCGCGGTCACGGAACAAGGTCCCACCTACACTCAGCAGTTCAAAGAAAACTGGAATGACGCCTGCAAAAACGATTCGATCGCGGCCATTGACTCACCGGTCGCCTACCTGAGAGCGCTGTACCTGTTTGCCTTGCAACTGGAGTCCTGCCCCTCGCAATCGGAGGACGAAAAAAAACACCGAATCCTGTTGAAAAAACGCCGTCCGGATCTGCCCGAACTGTCGATAGATCAGCAAAGCACGTTTACGGCGTTACCGATGCTCGGGGTAGTCAATGCCATTCTGGACCGCAATATTCAGGACGCGCTGAAGACCACCGACGACCAAGGCAAATCGACCTATGACGTTCTGGCGCAACGGTATTATCCCTTTGCCCTCCCCTATGAGTTTTTCCACCAACAGTGCCTGCTGGGGCTGGGGGAAAACAAACCGACGCTCGGAGAGCTGAATTATCTCGTCAGCGAATTCCTGCCCCTGCGGTCTTACGATGCGTCGTTGTACGGCAAGGTTTTGGACGTTGCCTCTGATGCTGCTCAGATGCTGATGTCCGGGCTGGGCCCAAAACAGCAGGCATTGCTGACGGAACAGCCCTGGGCTGAACGCCCACCTGAAAAACGGCGCACGCCAGAAAACACCCATTGGGAAAAAATCTACGGCACCGCGTCAATTTCCGCTCTGAAAACAATCAATACCTTCCTGGAGCGAACCGAGCTTAAAGCCGAGCAAATGGAGGCCTTGCTGGCGCAGGGCAAACACACGCCACACACGTCTGCTCAGTACTTGTTGTCAGCGCCTTTTTCCCAGCCTTATGGAGCCCGTTTTGTAAACGGTCCTCAAGCGGTCAATGACACAAGCATGACGTTGGACAAAGAAAAAAAGCCCGCGCAAATCGCCAACGCGACCGAGGATCGATTCGAACGTTTGCATCGAATGATCCGCCTTCAACGCTGGCTCGATATATCGTTCACCGATCTGGACTCCTTGATGTGCAGCGCATTTGAATCGGATCTGCCCAAAAAAAATGACCAGATGCAGCTGAACAACTACGCCATCCGAATCCTGGGTATTTTTCGCTATCTGAATCGCCAGTACCCGATCACGGCTGAAGAGTTCGCAGCCCTGCTGCATCAGGTATCTCCCTGCTCGACCGGCGACAACACGTCCCTGTTTGACAAGGTATTCAATCAGGCCCGTGTGTTTGATACACCGCTGAAGCTCGATGGTCGTCTCTTCCAGGCGGATGATTCAGACCCTGTCTCTCACGCCGTCCTCCAGCATTTGAGCATCAGCCTTGGCCTGCCCCTGACAGAGGACTCGCTACTGCGGGTTGTCAAAAACACGCAGAAATACCTGGGGCCGCTCAAGTGTGACTTGCCCACACTGTCGTCCATTTATCGCCAGGCACGGACCGCGCGAATGTTCGGTCTTTCGATTGCCGACAGTTCGACGTTTGTGAGTTTTCTGGGGGGGGAAAGCATGACCAGATGCGTGGCAACGGGCGACTCCGGCAGACGAATCTTTCGCATACGCGGCCGAAAGGAAAGGCAGTCTTTCGAGATACTCGCCATTTTCCAGCTTCCGGAACAGGGCGGCCCTGGTGAAGCGACTTTGCTTGCCGGTTCAAGCCTGCGAACAAACACATCATGGTTTGCCAATGACAGAACAGATCAACGACTTGTCCAAGAATTTTCCAAAGCGCCAGGCGAAATCAACGTGCCATGGATCGACATCGACAAGATTCCAACCACCGCCCTCGATAGCCAGACATCACTGGCGGGCCGAATCATCAAATGGAATGTCGGTAACTTTGACGAATACACGGATCGAAAACATACGCATCTGATACTGCAATCAATAGCCCGCGCTCCTGAAACGGGGTTGACTTCGATTGGCACTCTGAGGGGCGAAATAGATCAAGTCACCCTGAAAAATGAAGCCGATCCTGCATTCAACTTACTCCACGTCCTGATGCAATTGGACTTGATAACCCGCTGGATCAAAGAGTCCACCTACGACATCCCCATGCTGCAACGTGTTCTCGGGCTGCAAAGCGGTGACGAATATCCGTTGGGGCAACTGCAGCAACACCTCGCAAAACTCAAAGCCGACACTCTCCAGTGCGCGGTCACCGCACAGGAATTTGCAACGCTGGCATTGCCGAACACCGTGCAATGGCGCGCAAAACTGGCTGATACCCTGCTGGATGACAAAGGGTTGGTAAAAAATTTCGCCCCCAGGATCAGAGACGACGTACCACAGTGTCTGACAAACGCACTGGATAAAGTATTTGCGTCACTAACACTGGGTTCGAGACTCAAGGACGACTGCAAACAAAAACTCCATGGCTTACTGCTCCTGGCCCATGACCGACAACAACACCTAGTGGAAGAGTTTCTACAGGACGCGTTCCTGCTGCCCATGAACTGTGGAATCGATGTGGTGATTTGGGCGAAAACGTCGGTACATCAGATACTCACTGCTGCTCTGGGCTCAAAGGACCCACATGAACTTGCGCGCACACTGAGCCCACTGCTGCGCCATACCGAAGCCGCTGTCAGGTTGCAATTGAGCAACAAGGCCTTGCGCGCACTCCTGAGCACCGCCCGCTGGCTGGACACACCGGATGGGGAATTGAGCCTGTCGTTCAAAACCCTGTACTTGTTCGATCGTTTCAACCATTTCCTGATCGCTTACCAGCAGCCGGAAGAAAGCCTCCTGAGCTACCTGGAGTTCGCCAATAACCGGGCCAGAGAAACGCAAGCCGTCAACAGCCGTCTGGCCCAATTGATGAACTGGACCACGACTGAAGTCACCGTTTTCACCTCGAAACTGATGTCCAGGCGGGCTCAAACAATCAAGGACATCGATTGGGTGATGCGTTGTCACAACGCCTGTAAAGCCACCGGGCTGAGCGCGACCGCCCTGCTGAAGGCCGTGGCCCTGCAGAACGACAGTCCGGCCGATCAATGGAAGGCCGTCGGTGAAGCGGTCATGGCGGCCAGTCACTAACTCCACCACGTGCTCAAGGAATGAACATGTCTGTTGCTATGGAAAAACAACTCAATGAAAGCCTGCGTGATGCTCAGCTTGGTCTCTATCTGTCAGCGATCGCACCGCAAGACAAGACTCTGAAAGAACTGAAGATTGCAGAACACCTTAAAACGGCCACTGATCTTTATCACTATTGGTTGCTTGACGTGTTGGTCAGCCAGGATGTGCCAACCAGCCCGGTAGCCTGCGCCACCGCCAGCCTGCAGCAATACATCAACAGTATTCTGGCCAACATGGAGCCGGGATATCACACCGCGCAGATTCCAGCAGAGCAAGTCGAAACCTGGCGCACCGTCATGCATCACTACCTGGACTGGGTGACCCATCAACACCTTCATTACTTCCCCGCGGCCTATCTTGATCCGACGCTTCGCAAAACCAGATCCGACAGCTTCGAACAACTGGAGAACGACCTCAACCGCAACCAGCTCACTGCCGAATCGGTACAAACGGCGGTGCTGGCCTATCTGACCCGACTGGAAGAAGTCGCCAACCTGGAAATCGTCAATGGTTACATCGACGGCGACAACTTCGACGACAGCACCTATTACTTCATTGCCAAATCCCGTGCCGCCAATACCTGGTATTGGCGCTCTCTGGACATGGCCTGTCGACCTTTCGTGCCCGGTTCCAGGACTGACCAATATGATGCACCGGAACCACAGGCATGGTCCGACTGGCATCGCGTCAATCTGCCCGTCTCCGAAAGCACCATCGAGCACACCATTCGCCCGGTCATGTTCAACAACCGTTTGTATGTGATCTGGGCCGAATGCATCTTTCAGGATCAGGCGATCAAAGCAGATGACAAGAATAAAACCTGTCCTTTGTTACGTCTGAACATGTGTTTCAAAAAATATGACGGAAGCTGGAGTACGCCACAGACCTGTGTGCAAGGTTACTGCTCAGCCGAATCTGCGGTAGGTATAAGCCTGGCAACGTTGAAGGAATACATACAAACCATTGTCACCTGTGATCAATCGTCGTCCTCGCTCTGCCTCGTATTGCATATCGGTGAATTTGAGCGCAAGGATTTTAGTATTCCATTTTTTGATTTCAGCATGTCGGCCGTTATCGACAAGGACGCCTTGATCACGTCAAACGTTGTTCTTCGCACTGCACTGCATTTCGATCGTGACAAGACACTTCTTGCTCTGCTCGAGTGCTGGCCATACACCAAGTCAAAGGCGCTCCAGTACCGTTACAAATCAGCCTCGTCGACAATTCCTTATATTAATTCCCATAAGGATGACGCGTTAGGCACGGCATACTTCATCAACTTCAAGAGCTCCCGCCAACCCATCCGAATGAATATCGTCTTCGCCAGGCACCTGATCGAGCGTGCAGAAGAAAGCATGGATACATTGCTGAGCTGGTCCTCTCAGCACTTGCAAGAGCCTCCACTGGCGGCAGACAAATCACCTGAGCAACTGGATTTCTACGGTGCCTACGGTCGTTACTTCGTCGAGCTGTTTCTATACCTGCCCTGGCTGGTGGCGCACCGCTTTAACCAGGAGCGCCAATACAGCGAAGCCGAACGCTGGTTGCAGTACCTGTTCAATCCCTCGCGAAAAGCAGTCAGTGGCGCTAACCCGGATTACTGGAACGCGGTGCCACTGATCACCGACGCGGCCAATCCCGGTCAATCCAGTTATGCCATCCAGGGGACAGAGGATCCGCACCAGATTGCACTGAGTCATCCCGTGCACTTTCGCAAAGCGTTGTACATGCTCTACATCGACATTCTGCTCAATCGCGGCGACGCCGCTTACCGCGAATTGACCCCCGACAGCCTGACCGATGCGAAGCTCTGGTATTTGTGCGCGCAGAACCTGTTGGGTCCGAGACCGGATATCAGACAGACCGATCTATGGGCAGCACTCACGTTGAAAGAATTCAGCGAAGAGCCCAATAGAAAACTGTACGCGTTGGAGAAAGAACTGGCGAAACCCGTCGTAGCAGACGACGCCTCAAAGCTGGCCCCTCAAGTGTGTGTTCGACCTTACAGCCATTCACCCTCCGCAAATGCAATCGACGCACCGCATTCGCGCCTGCCCTTCAACCCCGTGCTATTCCCGCGCTGGGAGAAGCTCGAAAGTCGCCTGCATAACCTCAGGCACAATCTCGACATTGTCGGCCGCCCCTTGCGGCTTGCGCTCTTCGCGGCGCCAGCAGCGCCAGACAACCAGCTCGGTGCCACTCCCCAGCGCGCTGCCGAGCCCGGCATGGCCCAGCGGTTGGGCACAGTGATTCCGCCTTACCGGTTCAGTGTCCTGCATGCCCATGCCATGAGTGCGGTAGACACGGTCATTCAGTTCGGCGCAACGCTGATGTCGTTTATCGAACGCAGCGAGCAAGCCAGTTATCAGGAGCTTCAGCAACAGCACGTATGGGATATCGCCAGCATTGCAGTAGACCTGCAGACCCAGGCTTTGAAGATCGAGCAGAAAACCCGAGAGGAGGTATTGGCCAGTAAATCCATCGTCGTAAATCGCCGGGATCACTACAGTCGGTTGGTCAACGAAGTGGTCAATCTGGAAGAAGTGGCGGCCGCCGCTTTCCATCTGGAGGGGCGTATCGCTGAAGCAAGCGCCCAGGCGGCTAATGCAAGCGGCCAGGGGCTGAAGGTCATTCCCAATATTTTTGGCACATCGGACGGGGGCGCGCGCGTGGAGGGTGGCCCCTTCGCCATGATGGCCTTGGCTCAAGGTGTCGCTACCGTGGCCTATGGCGCTGGTGAAGCCTTGGATCGCGCTGCGCAGTACCGGCGCCGCTATCAGGACTGGACGCTCGCCCACGATCAGGCAAAACTCGAAATTGCCCGGATTGATGCACAGCTGGCGGTGGACGCCGAACGAGAAACTGCCTCACGATTACTGTTGCAGCAAACTCAAACGTCTCTGTCCCAGGCCCGGGCTTCCTACGACTTTCTCAGCAAGCGCTTTACCAACTCACAGCTCTACCAGTGGTTCACCCATCAGTTCTCCAGCTTCTACTACCAGGCGTATGACTCGACGTTTTCGTTGTGCCAGCTCACCGAGGCGAGTTGGCGATATGAAACCGCCAACAACACCACGCAACCTTTCTTTCAAAATCAGGCCTGGAACAGCACCTACCGTGGACTTGGCCCCGGCGAGCGTATGAAGCTGGGTTTGGTGAAGATGAAGAATGCCTGGTTGCTGGGCAACGAGCGTGAACTGGAAATCCGCAAGACCGTGTCGTTGCGCCTGCTTCATACGAAAGAAAACATCTCGGGTACGCCTGCACCGTCCATCAACAAACCTTGGGACGATACGACCGCTGCTGACGAACCCGTCACCAAAGGAATCAGGTCCACCCTGTTGGATTCCGGTCGATGCGAGTTCGAGTTGACGTCTGCCCTTTTTGACAACGACTACCCGGGGCACTGCCTGCGCAGGATCAAAAGCATCAGTATTTCCCTGCCGGCCGTTCTTGGCCCTTATGAAGATGTCCGCGCCACGCTGTCTCAGACAAGCAGCGAAGTCGTCATGCCCGATAGCGACAAGACGGTCATGAAGAGTCTGCGCGCCCATCAGCAAATTGCCCTGTCGACGGGGATCGACGACAACGGCCTGTTCACCCTGAATTTTCAGGATGAGCGCTACCTGCCTTTTGAGTACACCGGCACGATTTCGAAATGGCAGCTGTCATTCCCCAATCATGCGGCACAGAAAGCCATGCTCGAATCGCTCACCGACATCATCGTGCACGTGCAATACACCGCCAGAGCTATCGGGGGTGCGCAATGAGTGAGCAAACTGTCATTCCTGTGCATTCCCCTGCCCTGCCCAAGGGCGGAGGGGCGATTCAGGGCATCGGCGACGGCTTGGGTGCAATCGGCTCCAGCGGAACCGCTTCCTGCCAGATTCCGTTGCCCATATCGCCCGGTCGCGGATATGCCCCGAGCCTTGCCTTGAGCTACAACAGTAGCCAAGGCAACGGCGTGTTCGGCCTGGGTTGGAAATTGTCCCTGGCGACGGTCTCACGACGTACGCACCTGGGGGTTCCCGCCTACACCGACGATGATTTATTCCTCGGCCCTGGTGGTGAGCTTCTGATGCCCGAGCGGAACCGGGAAACCGGCGCTATCGTCTCCACCCAAAAGCTGTGCAGTGACGGTACGCAGCAGGCCGAACACACCGTCGTGCGCTATCGCCCGCGCATCGAAGCCACGTTCGACTTGATCGAGCATTGGTCCCACGCCGGGGACAAACCGGGCTTCTGGCTGATACATAACGCCGACGGTAGCCTGCATGTGTTTGGGAAAACTTTGCTCGCACGTCGGGCGGATCCCGACGAACAATCCCGCGTAGCCGAGTGGTTGCTCGAAGAGAGCCTGAATGCCCATGGCGAGCATATCGGTTATGAGTACAACGCAGATCCGGCCTCCCTGCCGGGACCAGCCGACTGCCGGGCCCAGCGTTACCTCAGTCTCATTCGCTACGGGAATTTCAAAGCCGACTCACAGTTGTACTCGTGTAAAACCGACGGGTTCAAGGACGTCCGTTGGCATTTCGAGTTGCATTTCGACTACGGTGAACGCAGCCCTGCACTGGATAAAAAGCCCACGTATCCGGCAACGAATTCGTCGCCCGTACGCGGCGACCCGTTTTCGGATTTTTCCTATGGGTTCGAGTTGCGAACCCAACGCCTGTGCCAGCAGGTGCTCATGTTTCATTACTTTCCCGATGAGTCATCGATGGGAGCGGTGCCGGTGCTGGTTCGCCGTACGTTGATCGAGTACCAGACCGCCCCCTTGTCCTACAGCTGCCTGAGCGCAGCGATGACCCAGGCCTACGGCGAAAGCACCGACAGTTACCTCCCTCCCCTCGAGTTCACCTACTCCAACTTCGCACTGGAACCTGACGTTCATCGCTACAAACTTTTCGAGGCGTTGTCGCGACTCAACCATCAACAGCACTTTCAGTTCGTCGATCTGCTAGGGGAAGGACTGCCCGGTGTGCTCCACCGTACCGACAAAAGCTGGCGCTATAGCCAACCACTGCGTGATGACGCTGGAAGGGATCGGGTCACCTATCAGGCGTTGAGCGATCTGCCGCATATCCCGCTGGCCGACAGCCGAAAATCGAGCCGTCAGTTTCTCGGTAATCTCAGCGCCAGCGGTCGTCCCGAATGGATTCTGGCGCAACCCGGACTCAGTGGATTCTTCACCCTGAAAGCCGATGGCAAATGGTCCGGGTTCACGCCGCTTGACGCCGTTCCGACCGAGTTCTTCCATCCTCAAGGACATTTGGCCAACCTGATGGGCGCCGGGCTCAGCGACCTGATCATGCTCGGCCCCCGCAGTGTTCGCCTGCACGCCAACCTAGATGGCAAAGGTTTTTCCAGCGCAACCGACGTGGTACGCCGGGCGGATGAGGACGACCTGCCACTGCCTGGTAACTCGCCCAGCGAATTGGTGGCTTTCAGCGATGTGTTGGGCAGCGGGCAACAACATCTGGTTCGAATCCGTCATAACGAAGTGAAATGCTGGCCCAACCTGGGCCGGGGACGCTTCGGAAAAGGCCGGGTGATCGCCACGCTGGATTTTACCTATGAGGAATTTGAAGCCTCTCGCGTGCTGCTGGCCGACCTGGATGGCTCGGGAAACACGGATCTTGTTTATCTCCTGCCCGAGTGCGCGCGCATTTTCATGAACCGTAGCGGCAACGGGCTGAGCCCGGCGATCGATTTGCCATGGCCCGAAGGGATTCGCCATGACCGCTTCTGCCAGGTGACCGTCACAGACCTGCAAGGGCTCGGCTGCTCCAGCCTGGTGTTCAGCACCTCAGGGGCAACGCCACGACACTGGCGCTATGACTTCGTCAGCACCAAACCCTACTTGCTTCAGACAACCAACAACAACATGGGCGCTGCCGCGAGCATCAGCTACCGCAGCTCTGCACAAGAATGGCTGGACGAAAAAAAACAACTACTCAAAAACAAAAACCCGGTGGTGTCACACTTGCCGTTTCCACTGTTTCTGGTCAAGCAGCAGACTCAGGAAGACGAAATCACTGGCAATCGACTGACCCGAAAATTTAAATATCGACGTGGCTTCTACGACAGCATCGAACGTGAATTCCGGGGTTTCGGCCTGCTCATCCAATCAGACATTCCCTCAAGCCGCAGTGATACAGAAAACAAACGCCAGACCGCTACGACACTGACCAAGACATGGTTCCACATCGGCAACGAGGTCGATCCGGTCATCCACGATCGAGACTTCAGCGATGGACAAGCCATTGCTCTCAAAAAAACCCTCCAGAATCTCGAGATCAGCTGGACCCCGCGCAGCGACAGGCATGCCCCGGCCAACTCCTACTCCAAAGCCCGCAAGCGCGAAATCGCCCGGGCACTGAACGGACGGATCTTGCGAGTAGAGGTGTACGGCCAGGAACAAGGCGACCAATCAAAACTCCCGTATTCGGTGCAACAGCATCGCTACAAGGTCGACGAACTCAGGGGCATGGGCAACCACAGCCCCCATTCGATCCTGCACCTCGTCCTGCTGGAATCGATCAACTACCAATACGAGCGTATCGCGCAAGACCCTCGCTGCACCCATTCGATTAATTTGAAATGGGACACCTATGGCTTCGTGACTCACTCCGTGGACATCAGTTATGCCCGGCGCAAAACGGCTGCCGACACCTCTCCGTTCGCCGGCAAGTGGGAAAAAAAATGGTGGGGCGATGCCCATGACGAAACCCAGCAGTACTACTACCTGAGCGAACATAAAGCTCAATTCATTCACATAGGGACAGCGCAAACCAGGCGATTGGGACTGCCTTATCTGCAACGCGTCAATGCATTGAAATTGCCCAAGGCGCCCATTGCAGGCAGCCTGACTCTCTCAGACATCAACCACGAGAACTTGCTTGTGCTGAGTGCTTCAGACGCTTGGAAAACCGGACAAGTCTTGACGAGCCTGTCTTTGCAGCGCTACAGGAAACCCGACGCCAGTGGCACCTTTCCTGACGGACAGGCCAGTGTTGAAGCGTTGGTCGATCACACGGAAATGGCTGAACTCAATCAGTTGGCGTTGAAGACTTACGACAGACTCAAGCAACAACCGGGCGCGTCGTCCTTTGATTTGACTCAACGACTCAAGGAGAACGGCTACAGACCAATGCCCATCGCCTTACCTGCGGACACAGAGTGGGATAAACAGCACGGCCTGTGGTCAGTACGACACCATTTCTTCACTTACGAAACAAAAGATGGTTTTTTCAAACCTTCAGGTTTCAAGGCAACCTTGCAGCAAGGCTCGACAACATTTACCCAAGATTCTTACTACTGCCTAACTACTCGTACGCAACTGCCGGACGGTTGCATCACCACAGCCTCCAACGTTGATTACCGACTGCTCCAGCCTTGCCGCATTACCGACGCCAACAACATTGTCCAGGAAGCGTTGTACGACCCATTCGGGCACGTTCAAGTCATGAGCCATTACAAAAGCGGTATCGATGCGGACATTGGGTTCAAACCCGTGTCCGACTATGCCCATCAATATGTTGGCCGACCGGATCTGGCCATCGAAAACCCGGAGCAGGCTCTGCAGCAAGTCGCCAGCGCCTGGTTCTACAACGCGTTCAGCTGGATGGGACAGATTGCGCAAGCCACACAGCAGGAACAGGATTTCTGCAAAAGCGCGGTGATTTCGGGCGATGTATTGCCCGGTGGATACATCCGCGCCAGCGCTCGCGCTCGCCTGGCCCGCAGCGACCTCAAGAAAACACCCTACGAACAAGCGCTCCAGACGAAAATTAAAAGCGTACAGCGCGAACCGGTTTACTGCGCCGAACTGCAAGCAGACCGATTCCCCGACGATGCTGAAAAGCAGAAAATTCGCGTTGTTGTCGTTTGCCGTGACGGCTTTGGCCGGCTGTTGCAAAGTAAACAGCAAGCCGGGCAAGGACCAGCACTGGCCGTCAACGAGGACGGTACGTTGAAGTCAGTGAACGGCAAACCGCTAGAGCACGAAGTCAGCCAGCGCTGGCGTGTCAACGAGCGTACCGAATACAACAACGGCCGGGTGACACGTACGTATCGACCCTGCTTCAGCGACCGGTTCCGCTATATCAATGATGAAACCCTGCGCACATCGGACCTGTGTGACCAGTTTTTCCATGACCCCTTGGGCCGACTCATTCGTGTCATCAATGCCAAGGGTGACGAGCGCCGCTACACCTTTCACCCCTGGTATTCCATCACCGAAGACGAGAACGACACACAACCCGACACCCCGGCCTCGGGAGGTGTGAAATGAGCGTCAACATTCATCGCCATACACCGACCCTGAACGTTGTCGACAGCCGCGGCCTTCAGGTCAGCGAAGTCCGCTACTGGTGCAATGAGTCCATCAAGGAGCCTGAGGCTCGCTTTACGCGCTACCGGTACGACATGGGCAATCAGACCGTCGAGCATTATTCGCACGCCGATGACATCAAGCTGAAGGTGGCAGACTCGACACACATCACCAGCCTGTCGGGTGCCGACGTTTTTACTGACAGTATCGATGCCGGGTGGCGGCTTACGGTTTTTGGAGAAGCAGGACAGGCGCTGGAGACGTGGGACTCACGCGGCAGCCATTGGCAAACGGAATATGACAGTCAGTTACGCCCATGGGTGATCTTCGAAGAATTCGAGCAACAGGCCCGACGGGCCATCGAGCGCTTCACCTACGCAACCAACTCGAACGACGCTGCAGAAATGAACCAGTGTGGCCAATTGATTCGTCATGACGATCCGGCTGGCACGCTGCTGTTCACCGCCTATGACCTGACGGGAAAGCCACTCAGCCAAACGCGGCATGTTCTGAAAGATTTGCACGTCGCGCATTGGCCGGAAGAGCTCGATGGGCGAAAGGGTCTTGTCGAAAGCAGTGCCGGCCATACCACCACGTGGCGGTACGCGCCGACCGGCGAAATCCTTGAGCAACGAGACGCCAAAGGGCATACGCAACGCTTCTGGTTCGATGTCGCTGGCCAGTTGCAAAAAGTCACCCTGCAACTCAACGGTGCGTCCGAACAGAGGCTGATACTCGATCAGGTCAGCTATAACGCGCAGGGTCAGATTCAATCGCAAGTGCTGGGTGGAAAAATCACCAGCGCGGCGACGTTCACGCCTGAAAACGGCCGTATGAGCCAGCGGACCCTCTCGCGCACAACGAAAAACACAAGCGTGCTTCAGAAGCTGCACTACGCCTATGACGCTGTGGGCAATGTGTTAAGTGTCCAGGACCACAGCAAACCCGAACAGCACAATGCCAATCAACGCATCAAGCCCGGCAGCACGTATGTCTATGACAGCCTGTATCAGCTGATTAAGGCGACCGGGCGAGAGGAACAGACGGCCAGCGTCCAGGCGGTGCTTCCCGATTGGGCTTCAGGTCCGGGAGACAGCAGTCGATTGCTCAATTTCACTCAGCACTACAGCTACGACGAGCGCGCCAATCTGATCAAGTTGCAACATCAACGGGACGGCAATAACTACACCCGCGAGATGCGCATCGCACCCGGCAGTAATCGGGGTCTGTCATGGAAAACCGGTGATTCGCCACCCGACTTTGCAACCGGCTTCGATGCCAACGGCAATCTGCAAGCCCTGCAAAACGGGCAACCGCTGCTGTGGAACTCGCGCAACCAATTGCAAAGCGTGACCTTGGTGAAGCGCGCAGGACAAGAAGCGGATACGGAAAGTCACCTCTACGATGGCAACGGCCAGCGCGTTCGCAAACGACAAATCCAAAAGGCTCATGCCGTCACTCACGTCCGCGACGTCCTCTATTTGCCCAGTCTGGAAATCCGGGAAAGCACGACGGAAAAATTCGAGGTCATCATTGTTCAGGCAGGAAACTGCAACGTCCGGTGCTTGCACTGGAGCCTGGGAACACCCTCCGGCATCAGCAATGATGCGATGCGCTTCAGCTTCGACAATCACTTTGGGTCCAACACGATGGAGCTGGATGCCGACGGTAACCTGATCAGCGAAGAAGGTTATTACCCCTTTGGCGGCACTTCATGGAGAGCCGCCCGCAACGCGCTAGAGGCGAACTACAGAACCATTCGTTACTCGGGCAAGGAACGTGACGCCAGCGGCCTGTATTACTACGGCCAGCGATATTACGCGCCGTGGTTACAGCGCTGGATCAACCCCGATCCGGCAGGGGCGGTTGACGGGCTGAACCTGTTTTGCATGGTCGGGAATAACCCAGTGCGCTACATCGATCATCACGGCAATCAAAAAGACGAGGCTGCCATCAAGGAAGAATTAGGTGCCTATCCCGGCATTTTGAAGGAAGTGAACAATAGGGTTGGCACGCTGAACCATCAGCTCTACAACAGCATGAGAAAAAGAGACGTCGTAAAACGAATGTTTCAGAGTTACGCCTATACCGCCATGCGGTTCATGCTGTCGTGGGGGGCCGGCCTGCTGGCCGCACCAACCGGGCCGGCTGGCATGTTGGGGACGAAAGTCGCCACGTCTTCAACGACTGACACGATTGCCAGCAAATTCAATGCAACACGGCATCTGCCCGTCGCCATCTATCCCCAGACCAGCCGACTGAAGCCTGACGAAATAGAATATAACGGCCGGACGGCTTTCTATGACTTGAAAGCAAAGGCTGAGCACGCAAAAACAGAGGACCTCAATCCACGGAACAAGACGGGACAGAAAAACCTGTCGGTAATGGCAACCGGCTTCATTCTGTCAACGGTGCTTGAGGTCCAAGGGCCGTGGGTTCGAAGCTTTGAATCGTCAACCCAGGCGACCAATGCCCTCGAGGGTCTGCCGGGACAGAAAATCGAGCGTTTGAACAATGCCCTGGCAGAACTCGACAATCATCTGGAGCACGACGCTCACGCCATCAACGCAGCATTTGACGATTTGGGAGTGGAGGAGTTTTATGCCGCAGGTGTGAAAAGCAGACTGGGTCAAACCACTGATCGCATGGCCGATCGTATGGGTGTAGAAAGCTCGAACCTCATAAGCCGCGCCTCTATGCAACGTGATGTGAACATCGCACGAGCAATGATACAAAGAGGAAGGGAGTTGCTGTTCAAACTTAATGAACACAACAAATCGCAAGGCAGGTTTTTTGTTTGAAGTTGACCTGCGAGACCTGTCGGCAAATCGACGGGGCCTCGCTTGACCTCGCTCAATCAAACACTGATCGCGTTGGTAAACACCAACCGGTTCCCGAACGGGTCTGCAATGGTCATGTCCTGGCTTCCCCAAGGCATGGCCTGAATCTGTGGATGCGCGAACTGGTATTCCTTGGCCAACAATTGCTGCTGGAATGCCTCGAGTTCGTCGGTCTCGATGCGCAGCGCCGACCCCGGCGTGCTGTCGCCGTGGTGTTCGGACAGGTGCAGCACGCATTCGCCACGGGAGACTTGCAGGTACAGCGGGAAATTCGCTTCAAAGCGGTGTTGCCAGTCGACCTTGAAACCCAGGAAGTCGACGTAGAATTCCAATGCCTTGGCTTCATCGAAAATCCGCAGGATCGGAGTGGTTTTTCCGAAGCTCATGCCGTTACTCCCTGACTAAAAAAGACACCCTAGTGTAGCTGGATCGAATATCAGCACTTCGGCTTGGTGCCGGCATTCTTTAATTGCAATGTGCCACTAGTGTGACGGACCACTAATATTGCTTACTGAAATCCGTCTCGCAGATCCCCTTCCCGCGCCAAAAACCGCCCTTCCCTTTTACCGTTTGCTTGCTCATCGCGGTAACTCAACACGCCGTTGACCCACACGCCGTCAATCCCTTGCGCAGCCCGCTGTGGGTCGTTGAAGTCCGCCACGTCGCGAATGGTCAGCGGATTGAACAACACCAGGTCCGCCCAATGCCCTTCGCGGATTTCACCACGTTCCTTCAAGCCAAACCGCGCCGCCGACAACCCGGTCATTTTGTGTACCGCCGTGTGTAGCGGAAACAGCCCGACATCGCGACTGAAATGGCCAAGCACCCGTGGGAATGCACCCCACAAGCGTGGATGCGGGAACGGGTCTTCCGGCAATCCGTCTGAACCGACCATGGACAGCGGATGCGCGAGGATTTTTCGCACGTCTGCCTCGTCCATGCCGTAATACACCGCGCCAGCCGGTTGCAAACGGCGGGCGGCGTCGAGCAGCGACACGCCCCACTCAGCGGCGATGTCCATCAGGTCGCGACCGCCCATTTCAGGGTGCGGCGTGGACCAGGTGATAGTGATGCGATGGGCGTCGGTGACTTGCTTGAGATCCAGCGTCGAAGAGCTCGCGGCGTAGGGATAACAATCACAGCCCACCGGGTGGGTTTTCGCCGCGTGTTCGAGGGAGGCCAGCAGTTGCGGACTGCGTCCCCAGTTACCGGCACCCGCGCATTTGAGGTGGGAAATGATCACCGGGGATTTCGCATGACGACCGATCTGGAACGCCTCGTCCATCGCCTCCAGCACCGGTTCGAATTCGCTGCGCAAATGGGTGGTGTAGACCGCGCCGAACGCCGCCAATTCTTCCGTCAGCTGCATCACTTCATCGGTCGAAGCCGAGAACGCGCTGGCGTAGGCCAGGCCTGTGGATAAACCCAATGCGCCGCCCTCAAGACTTTCGCGTAGTTGTTCGCGCATCGCGCTGATTTCGTCCGGCGTAGCGGTGCGAAACAGGTCATCGAGGTGATTGCTGCGTAACGCGGTGTGGCCGACCAGTGCCGCGACGTTCAGCGTGGTGTTTGCCGCTTCGACTGCTGCGCGGTAGTCGCTGAATGTCGGATAAACAAACGCTGCGGCTGTACCGAGCAGGTTCATCGGGTCCGGCGGATCACCGCGCAAACTCACCGGCGAAGCACTGATGCCGCAGTTGCCGACGATCACCGTGGTCACGCCCTGGCTGAGTTTGGGCAGCATCTCTGGCTGGCGGATCACCACCGTGTCGTCATGGGTATGGACATCGATGAAACCTGGCGCCAGCACACGACCGGCGGCGTCGATTTCTTCGGTGGCAGTGGCATCGTGCAAGTCGCCTATGCGCTCGATGCGACCGTTCAGGATCGCCACGTCGGCGGGATAACCGGGGGCGTTGCTGCCGTCGATGATCAGGGCGTTGCGAATCAGCGTGTCGTACATCATGTCTGTCTCCCGGCGGCAGGTAATCGTCCACCTGCCGCATTCATTCTCCGTCGTGATTCACCCGCGCACGTTTCAGCAGTTTCTTGCAGCGCTCCGACAAGTGCAGCACGCGCAGGTGCTTGCCGGCCTTGGCGTAGCGTTCGCGCAGCGCATTCAGCGCGGCAATGGCCGAGTAATCGACGAAGCTCAAATGTTGGCAATCCAGCGTGACCTGAGCGGGATCATTGGCGGGGTCGAATTGATTCAGGAAGGGTGTCGTCGAGGCAAAGAATAGCGTGCCATGCACCCGGTAGAGCTTACTGCCGTCGGTTTCCAGATGACTGTCCGCATAAAGCTGCCGAGCCTGCTGCCAGGCAAAGTTGAGTGCCGCGATGATGATCCCGCACAACACGGCGGTGGCCAGATCAGTGAACACAGTAATCACCGTCACGGCAATGATCACCAACACGTCGTTCAATGGCACTTTGTTCAATACCCGAAGCGAGGCCCAGGCGAACGTTTGCTGTGACACCACAAACATCACCCCGACCAGCGCCGCCAGCGGGATGCGCTCGATCAGCGGGGAAAGAAACAGAATGAACAACAGAATCATCACTCCAGCCACCACCCCGGACAGCCGTCCGCGCCCACCGGAGCTGAGGTTGATCACGGTCTGGCCGATCATCGCGCAACCGCCCATGCCGCCGAATACGCCAGACACCACGTTGGCCGCGCCCAGTGCCACGCACTCGCGATCCGGGAAGCCACGGCTCTCAGTGATTTCGTCGGTCAGATTCAAGGTCAGCAAGGTCTCCAGCAGGCCGACCAGCGCCATCAAAATAGCGTAGGGCGCGATGATGCGCAGGGTTTCCAGACTCCAGGAGATGTCCGGCAATGCAAAGGTCGGCAAGCCACCAGCAATGTGCGCCATGTCGCCCAATGTGCGGGTCGGCAAGCCCAGCAGATACACCGCCAGCCCCACGCCCAGAATCGCCACCAGTGCCGGCGGTACAGTACGCGTCAGGCGCGGCAGCAGGTAAACAATGGCCATGGTGACAGCCACCAGCCCCGTCATCATGTACAGGGGCGTGCCGCTGAGCCAGGTGTCACCGCTTTTGAAGTGTTCCAACTGCGCCAGCGCAATGATGATCGCCAGGCCGTTGACGAAACCGAGCATCACTGGGTGCGGGACCATGCGCACCAGTTTGCCCAGCTTGAGCAAGCCGAACGCCAACATGATCAACCCACCGAGCAGCACGGTCGCCAGCAAGTACTGCACGCCGTGTTGCACCACCAGCGCGACGATCACCACGGCCATCGAACCGGCAGCACCGGACACCATGCCAGGCCGTCCGCCGAACAGCGCGGTCAGGGTGCAAATGATGAACGCCCCGTAAAGCCCCATCAACGGATTGAGGTGGGCCACCAGCGCGAAGGCGATGCATTCGGGCAGCAGGGCAAAAGAAGTCGTGAGCCCGGCCAGGACATCGGCGCGTAGGCGTTTTGGTTTCATGAGGGGATCGCACGCTGGGAGTGACAAGAAGAAAGTGCGCGGATGTTACGGAATTGGCGGCGGCCCGGCCAGTTATTGGGTCGCTGAAAACGCCATCGCGGGCAAGCCCGCTCCCACAGGAATCAGTGTCGTACACAATATCTGTGTCCTGTACAGATCCCCTGTGGGAGCGTGGCCTGCCCGCGATGAACGATGACGCGGTCTATAGCGAACTCAAACCATCTCGTCCCGAATCCACTCAATCACCGACACCCGCTTCGGCACCCAACCGAGCAACTCGCGCGCCTTTTTCCCGCGCACCCGACTGTTGGAACCCAAACCATAGTTGGCCATTTCATACCCCCACTCGGCTTCGGCATATTTCAGCGGCCAGTCTTGTGGAGCGCCCAGTTCCAGCGCCTGAGCAATGGCAGTAGTCATGTCGATGAACGACGCTTCTGCGCTTTCGATGAAGTAGAACGTGCCCGGTACGTTTTTGCTCAGCGCCAACAGGTACAGGGACACCACGTCTTCGATGTGCACGTTGGACCAGATGTTCTGCCCCGGGCCGACGTGCCGGACCACGCCACTTTTACGCGCCTGTTTGAGCAAGCGTGGCAGCTGCACGCTGTCACGGTTGACGCCCAGGCTGTGGCCGTAGATCAGGGTGTTGCAGATCACGGCCGAGTTCACGCCATCCTTCGCTGCAGCGAGAATCAAGTTGTCGATGGCCACGCGAGCGGCCTTGTCGACAGTCGGTTCCGGCAGCTTGTCTTCGAAGTAGATAACGTCGCTGGATTTTCCGCCGGACGCATCGCCGACGATGCTCGAACCGCTGGTGTGCAAGAACACTTTGTTGGAACCGCGCAACGCGTCGAGCAAGGCTTGCACCGCACCGCGATGGTCGCTGCTGGCGGCGTTGATCACCGCATCGGCAGCGCGAGCCTGTTCGGCTAGCAGTGTGCTGTCATCCAACGTACCCATCACCGGGGTGATACCCAGTGCGCTCAATTCATTGGCTTGTTCTTCGCTGCGCACCAGGCCGGTGACCTTGTGGCCCGCCCGGATCAGGCCGGTGGCAATGGAGCCGCCGATAAAGCCGGCGGCGCCGGTGACGAATACGTTCATGGAAGAACTCCTTGGCTGAGTAAGTGATGCAACGAGTATCGAGGAGTGATCACTGACGAAAAATCCCCTCTGACCCAATTCACTCTTGCGCAGGGATCACGAATCAGCCCTTGAAATCTGAATTCGCATAAGCTGCCAGCTTGCCCTGAATGAAGTCCAGAAAGCACTGGATCCGCAGGGCCAGCTGCGAGTTACGGTAGTACACCGCGTTGATCGGCTGGCGATAACCGCTGTTGAAGTCCGCCAGCAGCACCTGCAATCGCCCGGCGCGAATGTCGTCGATTGTCATGTAGTGCGATAGGCAAGCAATGCCTTGGCCTTCCAGCGCCAGATGCCGGATCGTCTCACCGCTGGAGGCGCTGATCGACGCCTGGATCGGCCAGCGATCACCATGCACAGAGCGCAACGGCCATTGGTTTAGGCCTTCGTTATGGGTAAACCCCAGCAACGCGTGCTCACTCAAATCCGCAACCGCCTGCGGCGTACCGTGTTGTTCAAGGTAAACCGGGCTGGCGACGATGTGCAGCGGGCTGCAACCCAAGGAGCGTGCATGCAGGGTCGAGTCGGTGAGCGTGCCAATGCGGATGGCGATGTCGGTGCTTTGCTCCAGCAGGTCGATGATCAAATCGTTGCTGTTGAGTTCGAGCTGGATGTCCGGGTAGAGCCGACGAAATTCATCGATGTAAGGCACGATGGCGTGCAGCATGAACGGTGAGGCGGCGTTGATGCGCAAGCGTCCGGACGGGGTTTGCTGACGTGAGCTGAGGCGTTCTTCGAGTTCATCCATCTGATCGAGAATCCGCTTGGCGTGCTCGAAGAAATACTTGCCCTCCTCGGTCAGGTCCATGCGCCGTGTGGTGCGGTTGATCAGCGTGGTATCGAGTTTCGCCTCCAGCCGTGACAGCGTGCGGCTGACCGCCGAAGGCGTTTGCCCGACCTGTTCGGCCGCCGCGGAAATCGACCCGCATTCAATCACGCAGACGAAAATCTGCAACTCATCGGATCTGGCTTTCACAGCGGCCCCTCTTTCAAAAACTGGCTTGATAGTAGCTGGATGCGGGGCAAAAGGAACCTCAAGCGGACAGGTCAAACACCTCGGTCAAATGCTGCTCATAACGCGCCACATCGGCTTCTATATTCGGACGCTTCATCACGTCCACGCAGAGGAATGTCGGCAGGCCAGTCATGCCAAGAAACTCGTTGGCCTTGTGGAACGGAAAGTACACCGCGTCCACGCCTTTGGCTTCGAAGAAGTCGGTCGGATCGTCGAAGGCTTGCTGCGGCGCGTTCCAGGTCAGCGACAACATGTACTGCTTGCCCTGCACCAGTCCCCCGCTGCCATATTTCTGCGAGGCATCGGAGCGGGTGCGGCCATCACTGGCGTAAAGGCTGCCATGGCCTTCGGTGAAGACTTCGTCGATGTACTTTTTCACCGTCCACGGCGCGCCCATCCACCAGCCCGGCATTTGGTAAATGATCACGTCGGCCCAGAGAAATTTGGCGACTTCTTCGGCGACGTCGTAACCCTCGTCGATGAAGGTGGCTTTCACATCGAAGCCGCCGCGGTCCAGCACGCTCAGCGCGGCTTCATGCAGGGTGGCGTTGTAGCGGCCATCGGAGTGGGCGAATTTTTTGCCGCCATTGAGCAACAGAACTTTTTTCATGAGAAATCTCGGAAGGTCAGAAAATGGATGGCGGCAGGTTAATGGTTGGCCTCGCGCGGAATAAGCCCCGAATGCGCAAAACCATTTTGACCAATACGCACGAATCCATAGGCGATTGTTGCCATAGACTTTCGCCGATTCTTAATTTGAGGGATTTCTGATGAGTGAACTGCAAGGCTTCATCCTGCACGCCAAGACCCACCCGGAAAAATCCGACGCGTTCGAAGCGTTTTTCCGCGGCTATGTGGACGCCAGCCGCGCCGAGCCCGGTTGCATCGAATATCACATGCTGCGCGACAAACAGGACCCGACGCTGTTTATCTTCTACGAGATCTGGCAATCCCAGGCCCACCTGGACGTGCACTCGAATCTGCCGCACATGAAGCAGTTCCTCGACCAGCGCGATGAATACCTGGAACGGGATTTCGAGATCCGTGCCATCGACATGCTCAGCCCGTCGTCCGCTAACCGCTGATCAGCAAGTGTCCGCCGAGCACGCCGAGGCCGAGGAAGAACACTCGTTTGAACAATGCGGCGCTGATCCGCTGACGCAGCCATTGGCCCAGCCACATGCCGAGCACTGCCGGAATCAGCGCCAGCAACGACGCGCTCAATTCACCACCACCCAAACCGCCGCGCCACCACAGGCCGGCCGCCAGCGCCAGGGTCGAAACGGTGAACGACAAGCCCAGCGCCTGCACGAGTTCATCCTTGCTCAAACCGAGCGCTTGCAGATAAGGCACGGCAGGAATCACAAAGACGCCGGTGGCTGAGGTGATGACGCCTGTCAGCACGCCGCACAGCGGACCGAGCCAGCGTTCGGTACGACCGCCGACGCGCAAGGTCGGCAGGAACAACCCACTCAGCGCGTAGACCAACAACGCAGCGCCCAATGCGCGCACCACCCAATGCCCATCCGCCATACCAATCCAGAGCGTGCCGACGCCGGTGCCGAAGAAGATGGCCAGCAGCATTGGCCTTAGACGCTTGATCAACCCGCGTAAATGTCCGCCGAATGCCAGTTGCCAGACGTTGGTGAGCGTTGCCGGAATGATCAGCAGCGCGGCAGCCTGCGACGGGGCCATAGCCAGACCGAGTAGCCCCATGGCGATGGTTGGCAAGCCGAGGCCGATGAGCCCTTTGATGATGCCGGCCAGCATGAAGGTAACGATGACCAGCAAAGAAAGGACCAGTCCGAGGTTTTGATAGAACGCGGCGAGAGTATTCATGGGGCTATCCTGAGCCTGGATTGGCCGTGTGAAAATCTGCCATATACTGAGGTTGCCTCTTGCCAAGCAATAGGCTGAAAACTTGATCGTTCCCACGCTCTGCGTGGGAATGCAGCCCGTGACGCTCCGCGTCACTTACCGAAGCGGACGCAGAGCGCCCATTGAGGCATTCCCACGCAGAGCGTGGGAACGAGCTTTGGACTAAGCATGCACTTCGACCTGACCGACCTGCGCCTCTACCTGAACATCCTCGACAGCGGCAACATCACCGCCGGTGCTGCGCGCAGTCATCTGTCCCTGGCGGCGGCGAGCGCGAGAATCCGCGCCATGGAGGCTTCGCTCGGCATCGAGTTTCTGGAACGAGGCCGTCGTGGTGTGACGCCCACTCCGGCAGGCAAAGCCCTGGCAAAACACGCCCGATCCCTGCTGCAACAAGCCGAACACATGCAACAGGACCTGGCCGAATACGCCAAAGGTGTCAAAGGCCAAGTGCGCTTGTTGTGCAACACCACGGCGATCACCGAGTACCTGCCGGAGTTGCTCGCCGACTTCCTGCACGCGCACCCAAACCTCGACATCGATCTGCAAGAGCTGCCCAGCGCGCGCATCACCCACGCGCTGCGTCAGGGCGCGGCAGACCTGGGCATCGTGTCCGACGCAGTCGACACCGATGACCTACAAACCTGCCCGTTTCGCGACGACCCACTGGTACTGATTCTGCCCCTCGACCACCCGTTGGCGGACAGTGAATCACTGAGTTTCGGCGACACCTTGCACCACGATTACGTAGGACTGAACGCCAACAGCGCCCTGGCGGTGTACCTCGAAGAACAGGCCCTGCACATCGGCTCACGCCTGCAAATCCGCATCCGCGCCGACGGTTTCGAGGGCGTGATGCGCATGGTCGCGCGCGGTGCCGGGCTGGCAATTGTGCCCCTGGCAGCCGTCGAACGCTGGCCGGGGGAACGGCCTTTCAAGTGGACGGCCCTGCAGGAACCTTGGGCTCAACGCAAACTGCTGCTCTGCGCCCGGGACTTTGCGGCGCTGCCCGGCTATGCGAAGGCGCTGTTACACGCCTTGAGCCTTTAGTAGCGGGGTCGCGCGTTTCTGGACACTTCGATGTCGAGTTCAGACAACTGACCGGTTCACGGGCGCTATAGGGTGCCTCTTCAGTTCTTGAATCCACCGCCCGGAGTCCACATGACCGCACCGATTACCGTTCTTCGCGACACTCATCCGCTGCCCGTACTCGACGCCTGCAAATGGGAAAAACTCGAAGGCGACCCGCACACCGTCAACCTCAACGCCTACACCAGCGAAGACGGCAGCAAGATCATGGGCACTTGGATCTGCACGCCGGGCAAGTGGTATGTCGAATACGTGAAGTGGGAATACTGCGACTTCCGCGAGGGCTACTGCATCATCACCCCGGAAGGAAAAGAGCCGATCCATCTGCGTGCCGGCGACATTTTCGTCATCGAGCCGGGGATGAAAGGCACATGGGAAGTGGTTGAAACCGTGCGCAAGTATTTCGTGTTTGCCTGATGCAAAAAACCGGGAGATCACTCGATGTGATCTCCCGGTAAATGTCTCCAGATAAATGCAGTCACTGTGGGAGCGAGCCTGCTCGCGAATGCGGTGTGTCATCCAACATCTATGTCGACTGACACGCCCTCTTCGCGAGCACGATCGCTCCCACAGGTCTTCATTTCAATACAGGCTTCTCGCAGCCGCTCTTTTACTGCGGTTTGCGATAGCTATTGATGATCGCCGAGAAGTCCTTGCCACCTTCCCCGCGCTGGCTCATCGCCTGATACAACTGTTGGGCCACCGCGCCGAGCACCACCGGTTGATGCGCCTGACGGGCCGCTTCCGTGGCCAACCCCAGGTCCTTGAGCATCAACTCAGCACCGAAGCCGCCGGTATAACCGCGCGAGGCCGGCGCTGTTTCAACGACGCCCGGCCACGGGTTGTACATCTCCGAACTCCAGCAACGACCGGTGGAACTGTTGATGATTCCGGCCAGCACGGTCGTGTCGATTCCCAGGGCATCACCCAGCGCCATGGCTTCGCTGACGCCAACCATGGAAATCCCCAACAGCAGGTTGTTACAGATCTTGGCGATTTGCCCGGTGCCGACTTCACCGCAATGAACGATGTTGCGGCCCATCTGCGCCAGCACCGGTTGCAGGGTGGCAAACAGCTCAGGAGTAGCGCCGACCATAAAGGTCAGCGTCCCGGCCGCGGCACCACCGGTGCCGCCGGAAACCGGCGCATCGGCCATGGCCACGCCTTGCTTGGCAGCCGCGGCGGCGACATCGCGCGCCGTCTGTGGATCAATGGTGCTGCAATCCACGGCCGGTACACCCTGGCCGATACCGGCGAGAACGCCGTCTTCACCCAGCCACACGCTGCGCACATGCACAGCGGCCGGGAGCATGGTGATCACCAGTTCCGCGCCTTGCGCCGCTTCACGGGCCGAAGCGCTGATGCTGCCGCCCAGCTGCTCAAGCTCCGCCAGCACGGTTTTGTTCAGGTCGACCAGACGCAAGGCGTGACCAGCCTTGATCAGGTTGCGCGCCATCGGGGCGCCCATGTTGCCGAGACCGATAAAAGCGATTTTCATGTCCGGCTCCTTAACGCAAGTTGATGGTGGTGTTCACACCGTCGTT
>Ga0163161_10000717_pt1 | contig 26160 bp, 27 predicted proteins | sample S45metaG_FD_129847 | JGI IMG/M metagenome (GOLD analysis project Ga0163161, IMG submission 129847) | Switchgrass rhizosphere microbial communities from Kellogg Biological Station, Michigan, USA - S4-5 metaG | ecosystem: Host-associated > Plants > Roots > Rhizosphere > Soil | place: USA... | reverse complement strand
TAACTTAGCCTTAACCGGAAATTACATCTGAGACAGTATTTTCGTAACAAATATTTAACTATGAATAACGCAGGTCAGAAAATATTAATTGTTGATGATGAACCAGATATTCTGGAGCTTATTGAATATAACCTTAAAAAAGAGGGTTATCAGGTTTTCACCGCGACCAATGGCCAGGAAGGAATTACTGTTGCGAAAAAGGTTCATCCAGATTTGATTATCCTGGATATTATGATGCCTAAAATGGATGGAATTGAAGCTTGCCGTTTAATGCGTGCAATCCCAGAATTCAAGAATACTTTTATGGTTTTCTTAACCGCCAGAAGTGAAGAATATTCTGAAATTGCAGGTTTTAATGTTGGTGCCGACGATTATATCGCAAAACCGATTAAACCACGGGCTTTGGTTAGCCGGATCAATGCCATTTTAAGAAGAAATTCCGGAACGGAAGAGGTATCTGAAAACAAACTGGAAATCGGCGATTTAGTAATCGATCGTGAAGCGTATTTGGTTTTCCAGAGTGGGAACAAAGTGGTATTGGCTAAAAAGGAATTTGAACTTTTATATTTATTGGCTTCAAAACCTGGAAAAGTTTATACACGGGAATCGATCCTTAAAAATATCTGGGAAGATTCTGTTGTGGTAACCAATAGGACTATTGATGTACACATCCGCAAATTGAGAGAAAAATTAGGCGAAACTTATGTATCTACCGTTAAAGGTGTGGGTTATAAGTTTGAGTTATCTTAAATTGATAATTATAAAAGCTAAAGTTATTAAGCCGCTCTGATCAATATCAGAGCGGCTTTTTTGGAGTTAAAATTTTCAATTAGATCCTTAAACAACCCGACAGCGATCGGGTTCAGAAGGACGATATGCGTAAAGAATTCGTCATGCTGAATTCATTTCAGCATCTTTCCAGAATGTGGTTCTCAAATAAATTCAGGGCGACGACCGCCTTAAAAAAATAAAATCGTATTTTTGCGCTTCATTAATTACAGCACAGCTTGAAGTTTCCAAATTTTAAAGACCTTATTCTTTTCGAAGACAACGATTTTATTGTGATCAATAAACCTCCATTTTTAGCCTCACTCGACGAACGAGGCGGATCAGGAGAAACCAACGTATTACGCTTAGCGAAGCAATATAGCGATGATGCACAGGTTTGTCACCGTTTAGATAAAGAAACCTCAGGGGCTTTAATTATTGCTAAAAATCCGGAAGGGTACCGTCATGCTTCTATGCAGTTCGAAAGGAGAAAAGTGAATAAAACTTATCACGCGGTAGTAGACGGACATGTCATTTTCGATCAGTTAACAGTTGATTTACCGATCTTAAATGATGGCAATAAAAATGTAACCATTGATAGGACCGATGGCAAAAGAGCCGAAACCATTTTCGATTCGTTAAAATATTACAAACACTATACTTTAGTAGAGTGCAGGCCAATAACCGGTCGTATGCACCAGATCCGTATCCACCTGGCTACCCAAAGGGCAGCCATTGTTGGTGATGATATGTACAAAGGGAAGCCGGTTTTTCTTTCTTCAATTAAGAGAGGTTATAAACTAACCAAAGGTGAAGAGGAGCAGCCCATCATGAAGCGTTTTGCCTTACATGCCAGACACCTTGTTTTTAAAGGACTGGATGATCAAGATATCGTGATTGATGCACCATATCCAAAAGATTTTGCTACCTTAATTAAGTTATTGGACAAATTTGATGCATAAAAGAAGCCTTTAAATTGGCTTCTCCTTTTGTTTTTGTTACTTTTGGGCCATTCGCCCTCTATTAAAAAACAATAGAATGTACATCAGATTTGTAAATTACCTTGATCAGATTAACCAGTACCGAAAATCTAAAATATCAAACCGTAATTTCTTAATTATCCTTGCCGTGGTGGTTGGTGTTTTAGCCGGGTTAGCGGCTGCCGCCTTAAAAAGTTTAACCCACCACATCGAAGAATTTCTTCAATCAGATTGGCACTGGAAGTATAAATACTACCTGTATTTTATTTTTCCGATGATCGGTATTTTTTTAACGGTATTGTATATTAAATACTTTATCCGCAAAACAAAGTTCGAAACGGGCTTAACGCCATTACTTTATGCCATTTCAAAAAAATCGAGCAAAGTTGAAGCACATAATATTTATTCGCAGATTATCACTGCCGCCGTTACGGTTGGTTTTGGTGGATCTACAGGATTGGAAGCACCAATCGTAACCAGTGGATCGGCAATAGGCTCTAATCTCGGTCGTTTGCTGGGTTTGTCTTATCGCGAAATTACCATGTTGGTGGCCTGTGGAGCAGCAGCAGGTATAGCAGGTGCATTTAATAGTCCAGTGGCTGGTATTGTATTCGCTATTGAAATTTTGTTGCCAGAGTTTACCATTCCGGCATTTATTCCTCTATTACTTTCTGCAGCAACAGCCGCAGTGGTAGCCAGATTATTCTATACCCAACAGCTTTTCTTTTTGGTTACAGAAGGGTGGAAGGTCAACGCTCTGTTTTACTACGTCATTTTGGCCTGTTTTATCGGACTGTTCTCCATCTATTTTACCAAAGCCAATTATGCCGTAAAAGGATTGTTCTATAAAATAAAACATCCTTATACCAAAGTTATTGTGGGTGGTTTAATGCTTGGCGCATTGGTATTTCTATTTCCGACCCTTTATGGCGAGGGATATATTACCATAAAAGGTTTGTTAAAAGGTGATTATCAAACTGTCATCAACAATAGTATTTTTGCCGACTACAATACAATTCCCGCTTTGGTTGTACTGTTTACTGCAGTTACCATTTTTATGAAATCGATTGCTACTTTGGTGACTTTAGGTGCAGGTGGTAATGGCGGAACCTTTGCACCCAGTTTAATTATGGGTGGTTTAATCGGGTTTATCTTTGCCTATATGGTTAACCTATCAGGTATTGCACAATTAAATGTTTCGAACTTTATTGTTGCGGGTATGGCCGCAGCCTTAGGCTCGATTATGCACGCACCGTTAACCGGTATTTTCCTCATTGCCGAAATTACCGGTGGCTACATTCTGATGGTACCGCTGATGATTACAACTGCGATTTCTTATGCCATAAACCGCAGTTCGCAAAAACATTCTATTTATACCAAAGCACTGGCAGATAAGGGCGAATTATTATCGCATGAGGATAAGGATACCACCGTTTTAAACCAGATGAAACTTAAATATCTGATTGAGAAATCTTATCCCCAGTTAAATATGAACGATGTGATTTCGGTAAAAATGAATGAAATCATGCAATCGCACAAAAACATCTGTGCGGTTACCGACGAAGTGGGCGATTTTAAGGGAATCATTTATGTGGAAGAGCTGTTTAACGAAATGATGAACAATCCTGATAAGGGTACATTACTTGCCGCCCAATTGGTTCAGCCTGCACCAAATGTGATCACTGAAAATGATGACCTGAAAATGGTTCTGGAGAAAATGGAACGGGATAATGTTTGGATTTTACCAGTATTAACTGCACAAAACCAATATTTGGGTTTTGTTTCGAAAACAGCGATTTTTAATAAATACAGAGCATTGCTGATGAGGCAGAATGATTATATGGGCTAACCAAATTTCCTAAAGGAACTTTAAATTCCTGTGCCGATATCAGTTGCATCAAAATATTATAAAAAAAGCTGAAATGATTAAGATAAATCTGCTCATTTCAACTTTAATTTATAAAAAAAGTACATTTGGCTACCACCCTTTCAGATGCTGGGGTTACTCCGCTCTTTTCAAGCCAAATTTTTCAATTTTACTGTATAAATGGCTCCTTTGAATATCAATTTCATCTGCTGTTTTTGATACGTTCCAATTGTTTTTCTCCAATTTGAATTTGATAAACTCGCGCTCTGCGTGATCTTTATAATCCTGGAAGTTATTAAACGAATCAAAAGAAGAGGCTAAGGCCGAACCTCCGGCACCGGCAATCTGCGCACTGGTTGCGGCACCAATATTAGTTCCTCCTCCCGGATTGGCAAAAGCACGCACATCATTTTCGGTAATTACCCTATCACTTAATATGATCAGGCGTTCAATCATGTTGTGCAGTTCACGTACGTTACCGGTCCATGGTAAAGCTTTTAAAGCCGCCATACCCGTTTCATTTATTTTTTTTACGGGCATTCCATAATCACTACAGATGCTCTCCAAAAAGTTCTGTGCAATAACCGGAATATCATCTGTACGTTCTGTTAAATGCGGAACATGGATATTAATTACGTTTAAGCGGTGGTATAAATCCATACGGAAATTGCCATCTTCGATTTCTTTCAATAAATCTTTATTGGTTGCGGCTAAAACACGGACATTCACTTCAATTTCTTTTTCTCCGCCTACACGCGAAATTTTATGCTCCTGTAAAGCACGCAAAACCTTTGCCTGGGCAGAAAGGCTCATATCACCGATCTCATCCAGGAATAAAGTTCCGCCGTTGGCCAGTTCAAATTTACCGATACGCTGCTTAACAGCTGAGGTAAATGAACCTTTCTCGTGACCAAACAGTTCACTCTCAATCAGTTCAGAAGGAATAGCGGCACAGTTCACCTCAATTAAAGGACTATCAGCACGATTTGACTTTTCGTGTAACCAACGGGCTACAAGCTCCTTACCACTACCATTTGCCCCGGTAATTAATACACGGGCTTCGGTAGGGGCAACACGCTCTATCGTTTCTTTAATTTTAGAAATGCTTTCCGATTCACCTAAAATCTCACGGGTTTTACTTGCTTTGCGCTTTAAAACCTTGGTTTCGGTAACCAGATTTCCACGGTCTAAACCATTACGAACAGTAATTAATAAACGGTTTAAATCAGGTGGTTTCGAAATAAAATCGAAAGCGCCTTTTTTACTCGCTTCAATGGCCGTTTCAACTGTTCCATGACCAGATATCATAATAAAAGGAAGATCAGGCTTGATGAGCTGTGCCTGTTCGAGCACTTCCATACCGTCCATCTTGTTCATCTTGATATCGCAAAGCACCAGATCGAAATTTCCTTTTTTGATCATTTCGAGGCCATCGATACCATTATCGATATCTTCAACATCGTAATTCTCATACTCCAGAATTTCACGTAAGGTACTCCTTATCGCACGTTCATCGTCAATTATTAATAATTTAGCCATTAGAGATGTATTCTTTTATTTCTGATGCGAATATATTATTTTTTAATTAATGTATAGTTTTTTATACAATTTATTGGCTATAAACCCTAAAAGGGGAAAAAGGTTTTAATTTCTATAGTCCATTTTAAACTTACTTAAGTCTGGTTTCGCTTTTTTGGCTCTTTTTAATTCAAGATCGTGAATGGTTCTGCCCAGGTTTTTCATAAAGGGAAAACAAACCGTATCGTACTCATATTTATTATCGTTGAAGATGCCATCTTCATTGCTCTGTACCACAGCTGTGAGAAAATATTCGATTCTATTTTTAAAATCAACGAAATAAGAATTGTCGATAATGTAGCCATAACTGTCGCCATATTTATTAAAGATCCTGATATTTGGATCGGGCATTACCTGTTCTCTTCCATAATACAGCATTTTGGCATAGGTAGCCCAAAATTCTTTAGGATCGTATTTCGGGAAATCACTTTCTGTTGGGTATTTACTCATATAAGTATAAATCAACTTATAATCTTCCGGACTAAGGTTAAACCTTTCTTTTGCTGGAAAAGCTTCAGGGAAAATCAGTTTTCGCATCAGTTGTTGTTGGTCGTTAATGGCGAAGGCATTTTTCCCTGCCAGGCTGAAAGGCTTATTAACCAGTTTATCGGTACTATCCATATATCCCGTGCCCATTACCAGATTGCTTAATTTGAGCTCGTAGTCTTTTGGATCGTATTGAGCAACCTGATTATACACCAATTGTTCGCCATTATAAAATTTGATGGGATTGCTATGTTTAGCCGGTTCACCGGCATCACCAATGGCCAGGCGGTTTAAAATCCTGCTATTGTTTAATCCGTTTGTCTTTAGTTTTTCGTTAATCTCGGCACGGCCTATAAATTCAAACAAACGGTTAAAAGCGTCGTTATCGCTGGTGAGCAAAATCTTTTTTACATAATGTTCAATAGATGGCAAGCCGTTTTTAGCGCTGCTATCCTTTAAAACCTTGGTTTGGCCTTTATAAGCGCTATCCGTAATCATCGTACTTTTAGCTGTCAATCCAGTACTTTTCAATCGGTTTACTTTCTCTAAGGCAAAGATTACTGCAGCGAGTTTGACTGTACTGGCCGGATAAAAATATTGATGGGGATCTAAATTGTAACTAAATGTTTTAAAGGTTGGCTTATTCTTCGCATCGCGGTTAACCTGCGTGTAAAGAATCTGGATCTGGTTTTTATCCGGATGGTTGAGTACCGCGGAAAAAAGTTCTGGTTTGGCTTCCATCAATCTCTTCAGAAAAACAGTATCCGTTTTTTGTGCCATAGTGCCTAAGCTTAATATAGAAAACGCAAGGGTTGCAATCCTTCTCATGGTTTAAATTTTGATTCCTAATTTAGCTTTTTCTATTAAAACCATCATTTTCCATCATGCATTTTACATGGTTTTCATCAAGCAATTATATAAAAAGCACAAGCGATAAAATGGAATGCACAGGCAATAATACAGAATGCGGGTCTGATCGATTAACGGTGTCAAAAAGCAGATTAGTATATGTCAAAGAATGCAGCCAAAATTAAAGTCCTTTTTTTATTACATTTGCACTGCTTTTGGTTTCCGGCTTTACAACCGGGATTAAAAGGGAATACAGTGTAAATCTGTAACTGTCCCGCAGCTGTAAGCTCTATAACGTTTTTCAATCCATAAGTCACTGTCCGATTCACTACGGGGCGGGAAGACAGAAAACCGGGAGTAAGTCAGAAGACCTGCCTTTAGCATTTAATTTCATAGCTTTCGGGGATTGAAGCTAGGATTGAGATATTAACGTTGTTCGTATTTTCATTTCCTTTTCTCATCTGTTGGCTGTGGGCAAAACTCACAATCAAATGAACAAAAAAAGAATGCTAACTGTAGCCGGTTTAGGCCTTGCGCAGTTAATGATTGGCCAGGTGGCTGATGCGCAAACTCCAGACAGTTTGCAGCTTAAAGATGTTGTTATTTCTGCAACAAAAAACGATCAGAAACAATCGCAAACGGGTAAAGTGGTTACCATTATCAGCCGTGAGGTATTGGAACGCAGTAATGGCAAATCATTACCTGATTTACTTACCGAACAGGCTGGTATTGTAATCAGTGGCGGCAATAGCAATCAGGGCAAGGATAAAAGTATATTTACCAGGGGAGCGCTTGGTGGCTACACCCTGGTTCTTATTGATGGTATTGTACAGAATGATCCTGCAAGTGTTAGTGGAACATTCGATTTACGCTTATTCTCCATCGATCAAATCGATCATATCGAAATCTTGAAAGGCGGTCAGTCTACCATTTACGGATCTGATGCTGTTGCGGGTGTAATCAATATTGTAACTAAAAAGGGTGGTAATAAAGGAAATACCATTTATGGGGTGGCCAGTGCCGGAAGTTTCGAAACTTATAAAGGAACGATTGGTTTAAATGGTGGTGTGGAAGGTTTTTCTTACAACATTAACTATACCCATCTTAAAACCGATGGAATTTCTGAAGCCGCGGTACCATTCGGAAGCACTGCCATTTTTGATAAAGACGGATTTAAAACTGATGGTTTAAACGCCAATTTCGGGATCAGACTGGACAAACATTTTTCCGTTAATCCATTCTTGCGTTATTTCTATGGCGATTATAAAATAGATGAAGATGCATTTACTGATGGTTTACCCACTAACAAGTCTATTTTGAAACAATTTAGCGCGGGTTTTAACTCCGAATATAAATTCAATACGGGTAAAATAACGCTAAATTATAGTCACGAAAGCAATTCGAACGATGTAAATTCGAGTTATGGAGGTTTTGAAAGTAAATTCTTAAACTTCGGAAAGCTTAATGTGGTTGATTTGTTCTACAATCAGAAACTGGGCAGTAAGCTAGACTTACTTGTTGGTATAGACAATAGAAAAATGAAGTTGATTACTGATGCCAAAAACCCTACCACCAATATCTTCGCCGCTTATGGCTCATTGTTTTTACACAATTTAAGTGTTTTTAACCTTGAGGTAGGCGGACGTTATAACAAACATGATCAATATGGCGAAAACTATACTTACTCTGTTACCCCGAGTATTAACATCATTAAAGAAGTAAAACTTTTTGGAACGGTATCTACTGCTTTCAAAATTCCAACTCTGAACATGTTATTTGGCCAGTATGGTGCAAACCTGGACCTGAAACCGGAAAAATCTCAAAATTATGAAGCAGGTGTAAACTTTAGTTTTGCTGATGATCAGTTTAGTTTACGCCTTGCGGGTTACAAACGTGATTTAACTGATGCAATTGTGTATACCACAGGTTACTTTAATGAAGGAAATCAAAAATATAAGGGTTTTGAAGTTGAGCCAGCAGCAAAATTTAGTGTTTTTAACGTAAATGGTTATTATGCCTATGTTGAAGGAAATACAGGAACAACGGATTATTTAATCCGCAGACCAAAGCATACGTTTGGTATTAATGCGGGTGCCCAGGCAACGAACAACTTATATGTTAGCGCCAACTTCCGTTATTTTGGCAAGCGTTTCGATACCAATTTTATATCGTATTTAAACGAGGAGATGCCATCGTACTACCTGTTTAATGCATATGCCGAATATGCATTGGCTAAAAAACGTGTGAAAGTATTTTTTGATGCAAAAAATATCCTGAACAAAAAATATAGTGAAATAATTGGTTATAATACACCTGGTTTCAACTTTAATGCAGGTGTAAGTTTTAATATCCATTAATAAAATTTAACTTTGCTGTATAAATATTAACCAAAATAAAATGTCTCATTTAAAATTTAATCCACGCACATTAATTTTATTGTTGATGATATTGGCCATAACGGCTTTCCGTTTGCTGGTAACATTTAACTCAGATGAATTAAAGTTTGCCAATTTCTCATCAATAGGAGCGGTAGCTTTATTTGGAGGTGCATATTTTAAAGATCATGTTAAAGCCTTCGCTTTCCCATTATTGAGTTTGTTTTTAAGTGACTTCATTTTGTCGGCCACTATTTTTAGTAAATACAGCAGTGGTTTTCTTTACGAAGGCTGGTACTGGACTTATATCGCATTTGCTTTAATGGTTTTGGCAGGCAGATTATTACTTAAAAAAGTAAACGTAGTAAACTTATTGGCATCAACATTAACTATTGTTGTCATCCATTGGGTGGTAAGCGATATTGGGGTATGGTTTCAAAATCCGGCATATACACAGGATTTGGCCGGTTTTTGGGCATGTTTAGTAAAAGCAATTCCCTTCGAAATCAGATTCTTAGAAGGAACAGTTATTTATGGCGCTCTGCTTTTTGGTGCTTTTGAAGTTTTGAAAGCAAAATACCCGGTTTTAAAACTGCAAACGCAAGAGTTATAAGGATCCTTTGATGGTGAGTAGCTCACCACTTATATCAAAAATACTACAGAAATCCTCTTTTGATTAAATTCAAAAGGGGATTTTTTTTACCTTAGAACATCAATTCCATTTTACCTATTACATTTTCCATCATGAAAGTTGTTTCCTTTTTACCTGCCGCCACCAAAATGATTTACGATATGGGCCTGCAGGAATACTTGTACGGTGTAACCTTCGAATGCCCTAAAGAGGCTGCAGATCAGCCAAAGGTTGTCCGTTGTATACTCGAAGGCAAAAACTATTCGAGTATCGAAATCGATCGGATTTTTTCCGCTTCTAAGGCACAGGGAAAAAGTTTGTACTGGGTAGATGATGAACTGTTAGAAAGTATCGCCCCCGATGTGGTTTTTACCCAGGACATCTGCGAGGTTTGTAATATTGATACCGTTTGCACCGAAACGGCCGTGATGAAGCTAAGTAAACAACCTACACTGGTAGCTTTGTCGCCAAATAACCTGCAGGATGTTTTTGAGTGTGCCATTACCATTGCCAGGGCGTTGGGGAAGGAAGAAGTAGCACTAAAATATCTGACAGGTTTACAAAAGAGGACAGATCATATTTTAGATCAGCTTAGGGCGAACCGTGCACCCTTAAAAAGGATTATGGTGATGGAATGGATCGAACCGATTTACAACTGCGGCCATTGGATTCCATTCCAGATTGCAGCTGCTGGCGGGGTAGATATGCTCTCTAATCCTGCAGGAGATTCCATTGTTACCCCTTGGGACAAAGTGCTGAGATACAATCCTGAAGTTTTAGTCATCGCTCCATGTGGCTTTGATCAAAAAAGAAGTCTGGAAGAAATGCAATTGCTGACCGCAAAAACAGGTTGGGACAATCTGGAAGCCGTAAAAAGCAATCAGGTGTACATTGCCGATTTCGATATGTTTACCCAACCAAGCGTGGGTACTTTAGTAGAAGGAATCGAAGCTTTAGCCTGTATGTTTTATCCTGAGCTATTTAAAGCGGATGAAAACATAGCTAAAAAGTTCATCAACCTTTACCAATCTGTGAAATCACTAAAATCAGTGTAATCATTTAAATCTGTGTAATCATATATGAAAGTAGTTGTTTTAACTGGAGCAGGGATCAGTGCCGAAAGTGGGTTAAAAACTTTTAGGGATGCTGATGGCCTATGGGAAGGCTATAATGTTTATGATGTTGCCACCCCGGAAGCCTGGGAAAGCAACCCAGAATTGGTACAGCAGTTTTATAATGAGCGGAGAAGTCAGGTTTTAGCGGCAGAACCCAACAAAGCCCATCAAATATTGGCCGAACTGGAAAAAGATTTCGATGTCGAAATTATTACCCAAAATATCGACGACCTGCACGAAAGGGCAGGTTCAACCAAAGTTACGCATCTTCATGGTGTAATCACCAGATCTCAATCAGATGTAAAGGCCGAGTTAACCTATCCTATTGTTGGTTCCGAAATCAAAATGGGAGAATTGTGCGAACTGGGGTCGCAATTGCGGCCGCATGTAGTTTGGTTTGGCGAAGCTGTTCCGATGATAGAAGTGGCTGCTAAACTCTGCAAACAGGCCGACATATTTGTATTGATAGGCACATCTTTAGCAGTTTATCCGGCAGCAGGTCTGATAGATTTTGTTCCATCTGTGATCGACAAATATATCATTGATCCGAAAACACCAGATGTAAAACGCTATAAGAATGTAATCAATATCGAGAAAAATGCCGTAGATGGTGTGGCAGAACTAAAAGAAATTTTAGCCAATGAGAGATAAAAAGATCTGCATTTTTAACTGGAGCGGGGGTAAAGACAGTACTTTGGCACTTCATTATGCACTACAAGACCCTACCATTGAAATCCGATACCTGATTACTACGGTTACCGAAAAATACAACCGCATTTCAATGCATGGGGTGAGGGAGGCATTGCTGCTCAAACAGGCTGAAAGTATTGGTATTCCACTGTATCAGATCCGCCTGGGAGAAATGCCCGACATGGATACCTACAATAATACAATGAAAATGCACCTTCTTAAGTTTAAGGAAGAAGGCATTACGCATTCTATTTTTGGCGATATTTTTTTAGAAGACCTCCGCTTATATCGCGAAAACAAATTAGCGGAAATAGGTCTGAAAGCTATTTTTCCGCTGTGGCAAAGAAACACAAAGGCATTGATTGAAGAATTTGTAAATCTGAGCTATAAAACCATCATTGTTTGCACCCAGCAAAATCTCGAAAATATTTGTGGAAAAGTAATCAGCCTGGATTTGGTTGAGCAATTGCCCGATGGTATTGACCCTTGCGGAGAAAATGGAGAGTTTCATACTTTCGCTTTTGAAGGACCAATTTTCAGGAATAAGATCGCTTTCACCATTGGAGAGAAGGTATTTCGAACTTACAATGCGCCAAACAAAACCGATGCAAATGAAGACTCACCATGCTCAGCCACAGCACTTTCCGGCTTCTGGTATATCGACCTGGTGGAATAATTTTTCATTTTCAAAACATTTTGGCATCATTTTTTCTTTACTACATATAATTAACTAAATCACACATTCCATTGAAACCTGTTTAGCGAGGTTAGGTAGTTAAACAAGCGTCAAGTAAAAATTAAGAGTTATGAAAAAGATATTGGTAGTAATCGCATTAAGTTCATCAGTTTTATTTGCCTGTAACAATAAGGCAAAAGAAGAAGCTGCATTAAAACAACAACAAGCAGAAAAAGAATTGGCCGTTAAAGCTGTAAAAGACAGTTTAAGGTTAGATAGCTTTAATAAAGCTGCTGCTGCAAAAGTAGAACAGGAAAAAGAGGCCAAGCATCAGGCAGAATTAGTAGCGGCCAGAAGAGCAGGCGCAGCGTCATCAAGATCGTATGCAAGCTCAGGTAGTAGTTCTAGCGGTACTTCTAGCGGCGCATATGGTGGTACTCAACCTACGGCTAAGAAAAAAGGCTGGAGTGATGCTGCAAAAGGTGCCGTAATTGGCGGCGTTGGTGGCGCAGTTGGTGGTGCCTTAATTGATAAGAAAAAAGGTAGAGGTGCCATTATCGGTGGATTAGTTGGAGCTGGTGGCGGTTATTTAATCGGAAGAGGTGAAGACAGAAAATCAGGCCGTGTGCAGCCTAAAAACTAAAAAAGGTTTTTAATTAACTATAGTATTGGCCCCGATATAAATCGGGGCTTTTTTTGTGTCCCAAAAAATGATTTATATATTAGCGAAAAAGAACCCCATGACAGAAACCCATAACGCAGATAAAGGCCAGATCCAACACTTCGTGATGTTCTGGTTAAAACCTCAGTTAACCAAAACTGAAATTTCAGATTTCGCCAACTTCTTCGAAAGTTTAAAACCAATAAAATATATTAAAACATTAAGTTATGGCTTAGCAGCTAACACACCTGTACGTCCGGTTACCGATAATTCTTTTACCTATTCGCTTACCATTACCTTTGCCAACATTGCAGATCATAATGCTTATCAGGAAGATAAAACACATTTAGATGCTGTAGAAAAATTCTCTAAAAACTGGTACAGGGTAGTGGTGCATGATACCTTGGTTTCTTAATACGAGATTTTCATTAGTTTAGCGACCGAACATGTAGAACACTGAAAACTTCTTTCGGTAGTTCCATTGAACGTGTTTAAGGTGCACTTTGTCCCAAATTTAACTACACTTGTGCTGTTAATCAGGCAAGGAGTACAGATAACAAATCCCTATCGTCACATCGCCCTGAATCCGCTTCAGGGCCTTTTCCATTATGTTTATTCCACATCACCCTTTGTTTGTCACAAAGTGTGATTCCTTAGGAATAGGGATGATGTATGAGAAAGCAAATTTTATCACTATTTATTTCTTCCCACGTTCCGTCATTTTGAGCAAGGTGTAAAAAGTCGGAAACCATGCAGTGCTCAGTATAGGGAAAGCATTCGGTTGTGATGACGATTCATCGTACGCTGTCGGCTGTTTCTACTAACCAATCAACCAATACCAAATGAATCACTAACCTACAAAACCTCCCATTTATTTGGTGAAAATACTACACGAAATTATATTTTGTATTCTTATATAAGAATCAATATATCAATGATTTATGTAGTTTTAATTAAATAATAATGAACGGTTGAGATTATTTTCGACAAATAAATAGCCCGTAAATTCAAAATTTAATTCTGTTTTATATATTAATCTTCGGTAAATCAATTTTTTATATGTGGTATTTGTTAGTATTGATGTCTGTTATATGCAGTTGTGAAATCTGAGCGCATGACCTTAAATCGTTCGATCACTGTTTGGATAAATTCTTCATCAATAATTTCGAACACGTCGTTCACCCCTCCGCCACTCAGGTCAAGTTCAGCCAGTTTATAACTTTGCTCAAAGGTTCCCTGCTCAAACTTTACGATGTATTTCTGGTTCATCGAAAAAATGGTAATCTTACATTCCGGATGCGGAAGCTCTGCTACTACTCTCATTTGCTTATTGATTAAATTTTTATTTATATGTCAATGGAAACGCCATTCAGCGTACCCCAGCTATCTACAATTGCGAATCGGGCAAATAGTTCTTCCTTATACCACTCCCGCTCCCTGGTAAGCCTGATTACATCGGTATGGTCAAAAGATTTGTATGCATAGTTTTTCATGCTTTCTGCGTCAGTCCAGATCGAAAAGGTAGCCTGATCAAAGAATGGGTTTTCGCCTATTCCTGCAGAAAGGATAAAACCGGGAGCAATCCGCATGGCATCTGCTGCTCTTTTAACATTGCGCCTAAACTCTTTTAGCTTGTTAAATTTAATGGCCGCTCTTGTAATTACTGCAACTTTTCCAATATGGTTTTTGTTGGATTCGTCAACTTTAAAGGGCTCTACCTTAGACCATAACCCGTGACTGGATAAAGGATTCAGTAATATCGTAAAACTTTCGATCCCAAATAACCTGAACCATTTTATAACAACCGAATCAGCGTAAAAATTATCACAATTCTTACGGTCATCCCAGGCAGTCAATACCGCCCAGTGTCTGTAATCCGGGGCAAGATCTACCTGCGCATTTTTTCCGCTTCCCATTAATTTCCAGAATCTACAGTGTTTATTTAACCATAGTGGCAACCTTAAAGCCGCCATGCCTATAAATGCAAAAGGAACGGTCAGGCTACGGAATCTGGTAATGGTTAAGGCTACAATCATAAATCACGGTTAATAGGCCAAAACTAAGGAATTTTAAATAGCCTGTCGTTCAAATTTTCGTCATTAAAACTAACTACGGCTTAACATCTCACAAATCATGATTAACTTTGACCATAGACAAAATAAAAATGGCAGAAGATTTAACCATTACCAGAAATATATCAAAGGAAGAACAATACCAATCAATTATCCCGCAAATAGAGGCTTTACTCTATGGTGAAACAGACTTTATTGCAAACCTGGCAAACGTTGCTGCAGCCCTTAAAGAACAGTTTAATTGGTTCTGGGTAGGATTCTACCTGGTTAAGCAAGATGAGCTCGTATTAGGCCCATTTCAAGGTCCGGTAGCATGCACACGGATTAAAAAGGGCAAAGGGGTGTGCGGTGCATCATGGGAGCAGGCTGCAGCCATCATTGTTCCGGATGTAGATGCATTTCCAGGTCATATCGCCTGTGCATCTGCTTCAAAATCCGAAATCGTATTACCACTGATCGTCAATGGAGAAGTAATGGGCGTTTTAGATGTGGACAGTGACGAATTAGATAAATTTGATGACACAGATCGATCTTATTTAGAGCAGGTTATAACCATTATATTAAACAGATAGTTAATTTCTTTATCTTGAAATTAAAAGAAGAATATTACCTCAGCGAAGATGTGGTCGGCCTGGCTAAAGATCTATTGGGCAAAGTTTTGTATACCAGAATCAATGATAAAATCACTGCGGGCATTATCGTAGAAACTGAGGCTTATTTCGGTATTAAAGATAAGGCTTCGCATGCTTATGGTGGGCGCCGGACGAACCGAACTGAAACGATGTACGGAAATGGCGGGATCGCTTATGTGTATCTCTGTTACGGGATGCACAACCTTTTCAATATTGTAAGTTCGAAAGAAAATGATCCACATGCCGTCCTCATAAGAGGCATTGAGCCCTTAATTGGCATCGATATCATTGAAGAAAGAAGAAATATGTCCCATACCAAAGGTGCGATTTCAGCCGGGCCAGGTTCTGCAGCAAAAGCATTAGGTATAGACAAAACATTCAATGCAAAAAATCTTATGGGAGATGAAATCTGGATTGAGGATCATTCCATCCACTATCAAGAGGAAGAAATTGCCGCTACGCCACGAGTTGGCATTGCTTATGCCAAAGAACATGCATTGTTACCATGGCGGTTCTTTGTTAAAGGTAATAAATATGTAAGCAAACCAAATAAGGTTTAATTAACAGAAACCTTTTAGCGTACTTCCTGTTTTTCTTTATAAACGATTATAAAAATGAAAAACGAGAAAAACATAGCGATCCTGAAAGAAATGGCCGAAAGTGTGCGTACCTGTATGTTTACCACATTTTCTTCCGGAGATGAATTTGGAAGCAGGCCAATGGGTACAGCGAAAATTGAAGATGACGGAAGTTTATGGTTTTACACCAACGAATATTCGCCAAAGTCAAAAGAAATTTCGAAGGAGAATAATGTGCTGTTGGCCTATAGCGACCCATCTAAAAATACTTACCTCACGGTAAAAGGCAAGGCGGAATTGGTGGACGACAAAGTGCGCAAAGAGGCGTATTTCTCACCTTTTATTAAAGCCTGGTTCCCTGACGGAATAGAAGATCCAAGATTAATCCTGATAAAGGTTACTCCTGAAGAGGCTGAATATTGGGATGCTTCCGCCTCAAAAATTGTGGTGCTGTTTAGTATTTTAAAAGCAGTAGTCACTGGTGATACGCCGGATTTAGGCAAACACGACACGATAAAATTTTAACAAAACAACATAAATCGTAAAGCAGGATTGGAAACAATGCCTGCTTTTTTTGTAATATTGAGGTCATGAATTACGAAAATAACTTTTCATTCGCTCAGGCACAGGACGAGGCTGATCCGCTCAGTCATTTCAGGTCACAATTTTTATTTCCAAAACATAATGATAAAGATTTTATTTACCTGTGTGGTAATTCATTAGGGCTTCAACCTAAAGTAGTGGGAGAAGTTATAAAACGTCAGCTTGATAACTGGGCAAACTATGCGGTAGAAGGTTGGTTTGATGGAAATGAGCCCTGGATGTTCTATCATAAGGAGCTTAAAAATTTAATGGCCCCGATTGTTGGCGCATTGCCATCAGAAGTCTGCCCAATGAACACCTTGACGGTAAACCTCCATCTGCTGATGGTCAGCTTTTATCAGCCCAAAGGAAGGCGATTTAAAATCATTATGGAAGGTGGTGCTTTCCCGTCTGATCAGTATGCGATAGAAAGCCATGTTAGATTTCGCGGTTTTGACCCAAAAGAAGCGATTGTAGAGGTTTTTCCCAGGGAGGGCGAAGAAGTGCTTCGAACTGAGGATATCGTAGCTCAGATCAAAGAAAATAGAGACGAAATCGCACTCGTATTATTTGGCGGGATTAATTATTACACCGGACAATGGTATGATATGGAAATCATTACAAAAGCAGGTCATGAAATTGGTGCCCTCGTGGGTTGGGATTTGGCACATGCAGCTGGAAATGTTCCCGTGCAACTTCACGATTGGGATGTAGATTTTGCCTGCTGGTGCTCATACAAATACCAGAATTCGGGACCGGGTGGAATAAGTGGCATTTTCGTCCATGAAAAACACTTTAACAATACTGAACTAAACCGTTTCGCAGGATGGTGGGGCTATCAGGAAAACAAGCGTTTTAAAATGGAAAAAGGTTTTGTTCCTGAGGTTGGAGCAGATGGCTGGCAGGTGAGCTGCACACAGGTGATGCCTATGGCTTTATACCATGCTTCGCTTCAAATATTTGAACAGGCAGGCTTTATCGAACCATTACGGAATAAGAGTATTGCTTTAACTGGATATCTTGAATCTATTATAAATGAAGTAAATAAAGAATTAGGAGTCGTTCAATATAAAATCATCACTCCAAAAGAAGAAAAAGATAGGGGCGCTCAACTTTCCATCATCGCACAGCGTAAAGGTAAGCAGATTTTTGACGGGTTAATGGCCAATCATGTGCTTGGCGACTGGCGTGAACCCGATGTAATCCGCCTTAGTGCCGTGCCACTTTACAACTCTTTTGAAGATGTATTTTTAGCAGGACAGGCACTTTTAACAGTAAGTAAAAACATTTTATAATCCGTTCATAAAAGAATTAAAAATGATCAACTACAACCCTAAAGACTGGAGCACCTTCATTTTCCATATACACAAGAGTGATACTTTCAGGAAACTCTGGCCTTTAATGTTAGCTGTAGCCATTTTTTCGGGTATAGTTGCTTTTGCCGAACTGAATTTCTTCCAACTTTCTAAAAGCAGTTATGTAACCAACATCGGCATGATGCATAGCTTACTGGGTTTTGTATTATCGATGTTACTGGTTTTTAGAACGAATACAGCTTACGACAGGTGGTGGGAAGGTAGAAAGCTATTGGGATCATTAACAAACGTGAGCCGAAACCTGGCCATGAAGATAAAAGCCCTCAAATTAATAGAAGAGGATGTTCGTTTTTATACATATGGAATCCCTAAATATGCTTTTGCCTTAAAAGAACACTTGCGCGAAAGGATGTATTTTGGTAAAAACAGCCTGTTAATTGAGGTGGAAGAAGGCAAGCACGTTCCAAACCAGATCGCAGGCAGTTTAATCAACAGATTTTACGAGTTATTGCAAAAAGGCGCTATCTCTCAGGAACAGTTCATTGTGTTTTCAAGCGATTTTAACCAGTTTACTGATATCTGCGGAGCTTGTGAAAGAATCAAAAACACGCCGATTCCATATTCGTACAGTGCATTTATTAAAAAATTCATCTTCATTTACGTGATCACCTTACCGTTTGGATGGGTATTCAGTTTGGGATATTTTGTTGTGCCAATTGTTCCCTTTATCCTCTATGTATTAGCGAGTTTGGAGTTGATAGCTGAAGAAATAGAGAATCCATTTGGGGAGGATGCAAATGATCTCCCTGTAGATCAGATCTGCAATAATATCGAAAAACACGTAGAAGAGATTTTAGGTTGATGATCAAGATTGCCTGGCATCCATTATATGCACACCCATTACCAGAAGGGCATCGTTTTCCAATGCTCAAATACGAACTCATACCCGAACAGCTGTTGCATGAAGGAACCATCGAGCAACAAAATCTGTTTAGTCCTGAGCCCGTTAGTGAAGATACCATACTATTGACACACGAGAAGCTTTACTGGGAGCAGTTAAGGGATTTAACGCTCCCGGCAAAAGATCAACGGCGGATCGGCTTTCCTTTGAATGATCAACTATTGGGACGTGAATTAAGGATAACACAGGGGACAATTGATGGGGCACATTTTGCACTAAACCATGGAATTGCCTTTAATGTGGCTGGAGGGACGCATCACGCAGGCAGTAATTGGGGCGAAGGATTCTGTTTGTTAAATGATCAGGCTATAACCGCTAACTATTTATTAAATAGAGGATTATCCAAACGCATCTTAATTATCGATTTAGATGTGCATCAGGGGAATGGTACAGCCGAAATCTTTCAGCATGAGCCAAAGGTATTTACTTTTTCGATGCATGGCGATAAAAATTTCCCTTTTAGAAAAGAAATTTCAAGCCTGGATGTGCCTTTGGATGACGGCATGCAGGATGAAGAATACTTATCACTTTTGAACATCAACCTCAAAAAAGCGTTTGAAAGGGCTAAACCTGACTTTGTATTTTATCTATCAGGCGTAGATGTGCTTTCTACAGATAAACTGGGAAAACTAGCGCTGAGTAAGGCTGCCTGTAAAGAACGCGACAGAATAGTGCTGCAGGCCTGCAAGAACAAAAATCTGCCTTTACAAGTGAGTATGGGTGGTGGTTACTCTGCAGATATCAAAGATATTGTAGATGCACACTGCAATACCTACAGACTGGCATTCGATTTATTTACTTAGCCCATTATGCAAAAACTATAATATCCTTATCTTCGCGGCAATATGTTGGAGATTATTTACCAGGACGAGCATCTAATTGCGATTAACAAACCCCACGGATTGTTGGTGCATCAATCGTCGATTGCCAGGGATGCGACTGAATTTGCACTGCAGTTACTGAGAGACCAGGTTGGCAAACACGTTAGTCCTGTACACCGCTTAGACAGGAAGACCAGCGGAATCTTATTATTTGCTTTTGATAAGACATCAGAAATTGCTATGCATCAGCAATTTATGAATACCGAAACCAATAAAAAATATTTAGCCATCTTACGTGGTTTCACCCCAGATGTAATGGAAATAGATTATCCTTTGGCCAAAGAAAACGGAACCATGCAGGATGCGTTTACCTCATTTATCACGCTCCAAAGGGCAGAGGTTCCGGTAGCCTTTGGGAAACACGCAACATCAAGATATTCTTTAATTGAGGCTACCCCAAAAACAGGAAGGACGCATCAACTGAGAAGACACTTTAGCCATATCCTGCATCCCATCATTGGCGATCGGACACATGGCTGCAACAAACAGAACAAATTCTTTAAAGATCAGTGGGAGATGACCACCATGTTACTCCATGCCTCTGAACTGGAATTTGCGCATCCCATCACTAAAGAAAGCATCCATTTAAAAGCTGGTTTACATGATGAGTTTAAGCGGGTATTGGATTTCATGAAAATGGAACGCTAACACAATTTTTACTTTCAAAATCTGTTTATATAACATCTATGATTAAATACCTACGTTTTACACTTCCAGTTTTAGCGCTTTTCGCGGCAAGTTGTTCTTCAGTTTATATGCCAAACGTTCCAAATACCCCCATGTTGAGCAAACAGGGCGAGTTTAGCGGAGGCGCGCACATTTCTTTAAAAGGTAATGCCAGTGTTAATGGGGCATATGCTGTTTCTGATCACATCGGTGTGCTTTTTAGTGGTTCAAGAATGAACAGCGAAAGAAAGAGCAAAGATTTCGGCCATAAACTGATTGAAATTGGCGGTGGCTATTTTGATACCTTTGGTCCTGACAATAACCGGATTATTGAGGTTTACGCCGGTGTAGGAAAAGGTTGGAGCGACATTACCTTCCGTGATTTTAAAAATGATATACTGATCAGCAGTGAACTACAGGAAGTAGATTACAGGAAAACATTTTTACAGGTAAACTATAGTTCAAAAAAGAAGAACAACCTGCATTTATTTGGAACTGATTTCCCCATCAATTACGGTACCGCATTAAGAATCAGTCACGTTAAAATGGACCGTTTCTTTTTAAATGGTGTTGTACAACCTAAGGAAGATAATATTTTCTTTGAACCTGTATTCTTTACGCGTATGGCTTTGAGTAAAACTTTCCAGCTACAGTATACCACAAGCAGTAATATCGGCTTAAAGAACCGCAAATACATGTCGGCAGGCAATTCGATCTTCACCATTGGCGTGGTGGTCAATGTGGGTGGGAAATAATGAATTGTTTTCCATTGCGAGAAGAATGACAGCCTGCCCAGAATTTTCGAAGAGGAAATCGACCATCATGGGTCATAAGCTACCCTTGCAGAATTGCTTTATACCTCTTAATGACGATGCAGGTACTAAACTAACCGGTTTTCAAACTCCTTGTTTTGTTTTGAAAGCGCATAAATAACAGGATAGAGGCCGTTAATAAACCTAAGGTTAATCCGTACCAAATGCCATTAACCCCCAGGCTGAAATGAAATCCCAATATGTATCCAATGGGGATTCCGACAACCCAATACGCTAGAAAAGTAATAAAAGTAGGAATATTTACATCACCAACACCACGTAATACACCCAATCCCACCACTTGTGTCCCATCGAACAATTGAAAAAAGCCCGCAATAATCAATAATTGAGCTGCAATTGGAATAACAGCAGCATCTTCAGTGTAGATAAAGGGCATCAGGTTATTGGCCAGCACAAAAATAACTGCCGTACAGCACATAAATAGTAAAATAACATGATAACTGGCTATGGCAGATTTACGCAAATCATCAAAATTTTTCTTGCCAAAATTATTACCGGTTTTGATGGTAGCAGCCGAAGCTACGCCACTGGCAATCATGTAGGTCATTGCGGCTAAGCTGATGGCGATTTGATGTGCAGCTTGTTCAACCGCTCCGATGGTACCAATCAATACTGCAGCACCGCTAAAAGCGCTGATTTCGAAAGAATATTGCATTGCAACAGGCATTCCGATCTTTGCAATCTTAATGGCTCTTAGACTATCAAAAAATGTGGCTTTAAAACTGACCAGGTATTTTTTAAAATGTTGGGAGCGGAGTACATAAAAACACATTACAGTAGCCATTAAAATGCGATCGATTAGGGTACTTAAGCCTACACCACTAACCCCCATCGATTTAATGCCAAACATTCCTTTTACAAAAATAATCCCTAAAATAATGTTAATGGCATTTCCCCAGATGGAAACAAACATAGCCTGTTTGGTAAAACCCAAACCTTCTGCAAACTGCTTAAAGGTTTGAAAAATCAACAATGGAATAATGGAAACAGATAAAAGATTGAGGTACGGCTTTGCATACCGCACGACCTCTGGTGTTTGTTCCAGGTGATCGATCACGAAAAATATGCCCAATTGGACCAGTAGATATAAAAATATGCCCACGCAAATGTTGATGATTAGGCTGTTGGATAAAAGCTTTCCACATTCATCATCATTTTGCCGACCGTTTTCTTGTGCGATAAGTGGTGTTAAGCCATAGGAAATCCCCAGGCCAATCACTAAAATGAGCATAAAAATGCTGTTTACCAGCGAAACAGCAGCCAATTGAATGGTATCAGTAAAGTGGCCTACAATAATACTATCGGCCATGTGTACCAAAGTATGACCTACCTGAGAGCCAACAATTGGCAGTGCCAAATGAAGGTTTTCTTTGTAATAAGGTTTATATTTGGTGTAAATTTTAGAAAACATAAGTTTGCAAAGGTCGGTTTTTTAAACATCAAAAAGTAGGGATGTAGAAAAGTTAATGCTTGGTTTTCCAAATTCGACAGTCATCTTGCTCCTAAGATTAGAGACAAAAAACCAACTCAGAGGTAAATTTTCTTTTTAGATCCTTAAATAAGTTCGGAAAGAAGGACCTCCGGCAGAACGGCTGCAAAGCTTACCTCACCGCGGTAAAGTACTCTTCCTTTTCCGAGGTGTGCGACTTGATCACATTGGTCAAAATTAAATTGACCAATACCTTTTGTGCCTTCCGGTAAGAACTGCGCAACAGCTTGCTAAATTCTTTTAAAGTAATCTTTTCGTTCTGCGCTAAGTATTCGAGCAATTTTTTTTCGTTATCAGAGTAGGAGATGAGCACCCCATCATTTTTATACTCCTGTTTAAGCACTTCAATAATAATCCGACTGGCCAGAACACTCTTATCATCAATGCGGATATAGGCCCACCATTTTTTTTGGTCATCAAGCGCATAATGTGGCTTGGTATCGCTTTCAGGGATGTTTACCACCAGTACCAATTTATCATCCACATAAATTTCCTCAAAATAAGGTTCAATTGCAGGTTTGCAAAACTGGTGTGCAGAAGTTAAGATCATGTATTTTTCTTCCTCTTCCGATTTTACACCTTTAATGGATCCATCATCCGCTACACCAATTAATAATTTTCCACCTTTATTGTTGGCAAAGGCCACCAGGCTTTTGGCTATTTTTTCGGTACTGGTAATCGTTTTTTTGAAATCGAGCATCACACCTTCGCCCTGCAAAATTAAACTCTTAATACTCGGCATAGTCTAAAAATTAATAAGCAACTCTAGGCGTTTCGCCCTGGTGCAGGTTTCGGATATACACTTCATTCATTACAGTAGCACACAGGTCACCATCTTTATTGGTAATTTCCATGGGGTAGGCCTTTACAAACTTTCCAACGGTTTTTAAAGCGTGTTCGGCCTCGTTCAACATTTCGTCTGTAACAGTTATCGTAAAATATAATGTAGAACGTCCGGGTTTTAAATATTGTATGGAAGCGCTCTTTAGCCAAACACGAACTTTAAAACCCCTACGCTGCATCAACTGATCGAATAACAAGGCATAAAACGGATCTGTTGCAGCATAAATGGTGCCTCCAAAAATAGAACCGTTATAATTTTTATTCAAGAAACTCTTACTAAGCTTAACCGTACAGCTTCTAAATTCATTTTCAAATTTCTGAACCCAAATGCGCTGAAAAAACAGGGGTGGGTAAAGGCGCATTACCCATTTCAGGGTGTTCTGAGAAATAATCATATTTACTAATATCAGAAAGTTTTATCACCTTTTAAAGTTTTAGAGATCTTGTTTTGGTAATATTTCCGTAATTATAGAATGAGGCATGTTCTCAATATCATTATCGAAGCTTAGCTGATTTAGACAGATGGGCTTATAAGCAAACATCAATGTAGTGCCTGATGAGTTGACGTGTAAAGCAACCGATATTTCTTGATGGCCGGAGAATTTGAGATTAAAGAAGTTGCCGTTTCGAAAGCCTCACCAAAGATTTACCACAAACAGGAAGATAATTTAATCGCGCAAAACACTGGTAATCAGTATAATCACATACGGATAATGGGTATAAAATAAAAAAAAATAAAACCAAATGATTATAGGGTTGTTACGTTGATAGATAACAATAAAAAACTATGAAAAAAATAATCTTAAGTCTTGCTTTCGCGGGTTCTCTTATGATAGCCACTTCAGCATGCAATTCGTCTAAAAATATGGCCGGTTCTTCGGACAGCACTGCGACGGATTCTACAAAATCAGTACCTATGGATACTACAAAAACGGCACCAGACACCACGTCTAAAAAAATGCCTGACACCACAAAAATGCCACCTGATACCACAAAAAAAAATCCTCCTATGTAGGTTGATAAAAGCCACTCTGAAACCAGAGTGGCTTTTATTTTAAAAAATCTATTTTAAATATTTGTGTTATTGCGTACTTTCAGCGTTTAAACCAAATAATTAAATGGATCTTCAAGCCCAAACCAACAAGCGTAATGTATTTTTCCTGGTCATAGTAGCTGCCCTAGGCTATTTCGTTGACATTTACGACCTCGTTTTATTCTCCGTTGTACGTCTTAAAAGCTTTACTGATATCGGTGTTTCTGCTGAACACATGCGTACTGATGGCGAATATGTGATTAACATGCAAATGTTCGGATTGTTGCTTGGCGGTTTGCTATGGGGAATTATCGGCGATAAATTTGGTCGGATAAAGGTTTTGTTTGGCTCTATATTAATGTATTCGTTGGCCAACATTGCGAATGGTTTTGCAACCGATGTACACACTTATGCCATGATTAGGTTTATAGCGGGCATTGGTCTCGCAGGCGAACTTGGTGCTGGGATCACATTGGTTACCGAAACAATGGATAAAGAAAAACGTGGTTATGGAACAATGGTGGTAGCTGGTATCGGTTTACTGGGTGCAGCGGCGGCCGCTACCATAGGTAAACATTTCACCTGGCAAACTTCTTATTTCGTTGGCGGTGGAATGGGCCTTCTATTATTACTTTTACGCGTAGGTACTTTCGAATCAGGCATGTTTAAACATGCTGAACAGCACACCGAAGTTTCAAAAGGTAATTTCTTTATGCTTTTTTCTGACAGAAAGCGGTTTTTAAAATATTTGGCCTGTATATGTTTAGGGCTTCCACTGTGGTTCATTGTAGGGATTTTGGTTACCCAATCGCCAGAAATAGGGAAGGCGTTAGGTGCAAAAGACCTGCTTAATGCCGGTACAGGTATTATGTATACTTATTTTGGTATTGCCATTGGTGATGTAGTATGTGGCTTTTTGGCACAGGTATTAAAATCGCGCAAGAAAACTGTACTGATTTTCCAAAGTCTTTCGGTGATTACAGTAATTATTTACCTTACAAGTGCAGGCTTAACGGAGAGCCGTTTTATTTTAATCTGTTTGTTTATGGGGTTTGCGGTTGGCTATTGGGCAACATTTGTAACCATCGCTGCCGAACAGTTTGGTACCAATATCCGCTCTACCGTAACTACAACAGCCCCTAACTTTGTACGCGGCGCTTTAATTCCAATCACTTTGGTTTTCGAATTTTTTGTTCACCGCTATAATATAGTTTCAGCTGCATTTATTGTAATGGGAATTGTAACGGTAATTGCCATGATTTCAGTATCCTATTTGAAAGAAAGTTTTAATAAGGATCTTAATTATTTAGAAGAGTAGTTTACATCAAACTAAAACCAATGTCAATAAAATGTACTATCTAAACATAAATCAATATAGCTGCTTTAATAGGCTTAAATTTGTATGGAAATAGAAAGAGCCGTCATGTTTAAAGAAGAAGTAGCAGCGAGATATAAGCAAATTCAGGATGAAATTTGCCGTGGATTGGAAATTGCCGATGGCAAAGGAAAATTTGAAGAGGAACTGTGGGAGAGAAGCGGCGGGGGAGGTGGACGTACCCGGATTATGCAAAATGGTGCTATTATCGAAAAGGGTGGTG
>Ga0163161_10000714_pt1 | contig 26246 bp, 22 predicted proteins | sample S45metaG_FD_129847 | JGI IMG/M metagenome (GOLD analysis project Ga0163161, IMG submission 129847) | Switchgrass rhizosphere microbial communities from Kellogg Biological Station, Michigan, USA - S4-5 metaG | ecosystem: Host-associated > Plants > Roots > Rhizosphere > Soil | place: USA... | reverse complement strand
GATCAAGATCAAAAGCCAGAGCCAGAGCCAGAGCCAGAGCCAGAGCCAGAGCCAGAGCCAGAGCCAGAGCCAGAGCCAGAGCCAGAGCAACAGCCAGAGCCAGAGCCAGAGCAACAGCAACAGCAACAGCAACAGCAACAGCAACAGCAACAGCAACAGCAGTGTTACGTCTGACATTACCTAAGTCATCTGATGTCCGGTCGAATAAGCCCCCATCAATTCAAGACAATGTAGTCATTCTGCTGAATGATCGGTCGATGGTCACCTTGCACCAGGTGCAGGTAGCGGCCGTCCACCAGGTCGATGGGCAGGCAGTCGTCGATATCCAGTACGCCGTCCGTGTGGGCCTGGGACCAATGGCGCAGCATCTTTTGCTTGCCCTTGCCGGTCGCCTCCCGTTTGTTGCGGGCGACCACCAGCAGGTAGTGGTGGGATTCGCCAAAGCTGTTGGCTTCATAACCGCCAAGGTTGATGAAGTACAGGTGATGGGCGTCGGCAGCGGGGGCCAGGTGGCTGAGTTCGACCTTCCAGCCGTCGACGCCATCCACCGCCATCCACGAATCGATATGCACACCCTTGGGGCTGCCGAACCAAGCTTCACGCAATTGCGGGTAGGTGCCTTCCAGCGTGTCCGCTACGGCGAACACCACATCGTGAACTTCAATTCTTGCCCGTGGGTGCTTGCCCCCGAGCATCACGACAAACAGCATTGCAGGTCCTTCCTGGCGACTTGGCAAAGCGCAACCATACTTCGATTGAACCCTTTTGTCCGGTCAATGCCACACTGTTAATCCGCGAATTCATCAGGAGGTTGTCATGCGCACCATTGATCTGGCAGGCGTTCCCGTCCCTGTCATCGGCCAGGGCACCTGGCGCATGGGCGAAGACCCAGGCCAGCGCCGCGCTGAAGTCGCAGCATTGCAATTGGGGATCGATGAGGGCATGACCCTGATCGACACCGCCGAGATGTATGGCGAGGGCGGCGCTGAAGAGGTCGTTGGCGAAGCCATTCGCGGCAGGCGCGAGCAAGTGTTCCTGGTGAGCAAGGTCTACCCGCACAACGCCAGCCACAAGGGTGTGCCCCGTGCCTGTGAAGCCAGCCTCCAGCGCCTGGGCACGGACTACATTGATCTGTACCTGCTGCATTGGCGTGGCCAGTACCCTCTTGAAGAAACCGTCGAAGCGTTCGAGCGCCTGCGCGAGGCCGGCAAGATTGGCCGCTGGGGTGTGTCCAATTTCGATGTGGCCGACCTGCAGGAACTCGCATCCCCGGCCTGCGCGACCAATCAGGTGCTGTACAACATTGAAGAGCGCGGGATCGAATTCGACCTGTTGCCCTGGTGGCAACAGCACCATTTACCGCTGATGGCGTACTGCCCGATTGCCCAGGGTGGGGAATTGCTGGCCAGCCAGACCCTCAAACAGATCGCCCGCCGCCACGAGGTCACGCCTGCCCAGGTTGCCCTGGCCTGGGTGCTGCGCCAGGACGGTGTGATCGCCATCCCCAAGGCGGTAAACCCGGAGCATGTGCGGCTTAACGCGGGCGCCGCCAAGGTGGTGCTGGATGAGCACGACCTGGATGCCATTGATCGGGTATTCGGCGCACCCAAGCGCAAGCATCCCCTGGCGATGGTGTAGTTGGCCGGCCGGTGAGGTGCCGTCCCTGGCACCTCCCCTGTGCAGATCCGACTTAATCGCCTACCGCGCTGCACCAGTCATCCGACCCGATTGTGCCGCATACTTCGTGGGTCCATACGATCTTGCGATAGGTGAAGTACACATCCTCCAAGTGAGTGAAATGCGCGTTGTCCGGGTCCTGGCAATTGGGCATGCGCGACTGGATGTCCACGATCCTCGCCCCGTTGAGTTCAATCGTGAAGTAATGCTCCTGGGTGCCCGCCGGTTGGGTACGGAACCATTCCAGCCGGCACGTGACCTCTTCACCGCGGGTCAATGCCTCGAACAGTAATGGCGACGACTTATCGAAGACCTTGCTGATCATCAAGGGCTTGTGGAGCCTCTGGCCGGTCGGCTGACCGGACTGCGGGTCGCGGGGAATGATCACCTGGTGAGCAAAGGCCTGGACCAGGATCTGGTCTTCATGGTCTTTCTGATAACTGCCGCCTACGGAGTCCTTGGTAAATGTGCCTGCCGTAATCAAACCTTGTTTGACACCGGTGATGGAAAGATACGCGGGTGTTGGCATGACGGGTTTCCTTGCCTGATTAAAAAAAGTAGTCCCAGCCAGCAACTGTGTTGGCCGGGTGGGAATGCCTATAACAAAAACCGTGCCGGAAAGTGTGGGAACCAATAACGGCTTGGCGTGATGTGGCTATCGGCGTGGGATTTAGTCCGTTGTTATGGTTTTGATCGCCGTTTTGCGCATGTTGTTTGCGCACCCGTGCGCAGTTAGTTGCTCATGCTGATGCGGCGCTAGGTATTTGGTGCTCTGCCGAAAATCGGCGAAATATAACTTTGTAAGTGTGCAAAATCCTGCGTATGCCTCGATTTACGCCTGTCGTAGGAAATATCTTAAGTGTCAGTCTATTGCTTGCTGAATATTATTGACGTGGCTAAGGTTTGCGAACTTCGCGGCGTATCCAGCGAAGTTTATATGGCATTCTGGTGCAAAATTTAAATGCGCTTAGTTTGTCGTTCGTACCTTGATTAGTCGCGTGCGGTCCTAATATGGTGTATTCAGACAAGCTCTGCGCTTATTACCTTGAACTTGCCAGCTCGCCCTGTTTGGCAACTAGTTTTGCGGGCAGTGATATTCGCTATTCGAGTGAATTTGAAACGCTGGAGTCCGAACTGGAAAAGGTGCAGTCCATTCATGGCGCTGGCCAGCCTGACTGGCAAAAGCTTCTGGACATCAGCGAATGCCTGTTGCGTGAGCAATCCAAGGATCTGCGCGTGGCTGTCTGGTTGACTTGGGCGCTGTACCAGCGTGAGTCCTTTGCCGGTCTGCTGGCTGGCCTCGGGCTGTTGCACCATCTGTGTGAGCATCACTGGTCAGACGTTTACCCGAAAAAGCTGCGCACCCGCAGTGCTGCGTTCGGCTGGTTGGTCCTGCGCCTTGAGACACTGCCGGCTCAACGCCTTTCGCTTCAGGACCAGCAGCCCTTGGTCCGTTCCATGCTTGAGCGCCTTGGGTGCCTCGATGAACTCTGGACTGCACATTTGGCCGATGGCGCGCCGCTGTTGCTGCCGATTCGCAGGCAATTGGACCAATGGTTGGAGAGGGCTGTACAAGACCAGCGTCCAGTCGCAGCGCTGGACGGCGTCACTGCGCACGTGCAATCGGCTGCCACTCCAGTGGTAAACACCGAACTGACGTTAAACAACGAAAAAGACGCGCATAAATTGCTGTGTGCCTTGCAGGAGCAGGCCCGTCCGTTGTGTGCCTGGTGGTTACGCCAGCACGCTACCGACCTGCGGGCCTTGCGCCTGGGGCGAACGCTGGCTTGGTTGGCTATCGTCCGCTATCCGGATGCCAACGGTGAGCGCGTCACCGCGTTGTGCGGGCCTGCACCCGACAAACTCAAGCGCTATCAGGAACGTTTTGACCAAGGCCACTACGCCGACCTGTTGCTTGAACTGGAGGCCTGCCTCTCAGGTGCGATGTTCTGGTTCGACGGGCTGCACATGCTCTGGCAATGCCTGGAAGCCCAGCAAGCAGACCTGGCTATGACCGAGCTGGAAGTGAGTTTCGCCCTGTTGCTGCAACGCTTGCCGGACTTGCCGATGTTTCGCTTCCAAGGGGGCGATCCTTTTGCCGGCAGCGGCACTCGTGACTGGATCGCACTGCACGTTTCCCATCACCTGCAAGCCCCGCAGCCGCCCAGCGTTGCGGTCGACACCGCGCCCTGGGAGATCGCCTTGCAGGCGCTGCTGCCACGGCTGCGCAAGGAGGGGCTCAAAGCCGCAGTGCACGAGCTCAAGCAAGGCCTGCACGCCGCTCGCGGCGATCGTTCCCGCTTTTATTGGCGCCTGGCCCAGGCGCGCTTATGTGTGCACGCCGGCAAGCATGAACTGGCGAAGATCCAGCTGGAACATCTGGATCTCGAACTGCAACGCTCGGGCCTGGAACGCTGGGAGCCCGAGCTGGCGTTTCAAGTGACACAACTCTTGCATCGCTGCTGTGACCTGATGCCACAAAACCATGCCGTACGCGAACGCAAGGAAGACACCCACCGCAGGCTGTGCCTCTTCGATCTTGAAGCGGTACTTGAATAGGCTTACGAGCCACTTGAAAAAGGAGATTTACCGTGGCCAAAGAAGGTTCGGTAGCACCCAAGGAACGCATCAATATCACCTTCAAACCCGCCATCGGCGGAGCACAGGAGGAAGTCGAGCTGCCGTTGAAACTCTTGGTACTGGGCGACTTCACCCAGCGTGAGGACGTGCGCAAGCTTGAAGATCGCAAGCCCATCGCCATCAACCCGCACACGTTCGATGAGGTGCTGGCCAAACAGGCGCTGAGCCTGATGCTGAATGTACCCAATCGCCTCCAGGACTGCGCGGATGTCGAAGAGCTGGTCATCCAGGTACGCATCAATTCGATGAGGGATTTCAACCCCGCGAACCTGGTGGAGCAGATCCCCGAGTTGCACAAGCTGATGGCCCTGCGTGAGGCGCTGATGGCGCTCAAGGGGCCGCTGGGCAACACCCCTAGCTTTCGCAAAGCCATCGAGCAGGCCCTGGCCGATGACGAATCCCGTGCCCGGGTCTTGGCGGAGCTGGGCCTGAGCGGCCAAACCGCCTGACATTTTCAGTAAAAGGACACTGACGCCATGACGACTCAACATACCCCGATGCCTGTACACACGCCTGACGAGTACAGCATCCTCGACAACATCATTGCCCAGACGCTGCTGAGTGTGGACGACGAGGCCTACGGCATCGCCAAGCGTGGCGTCTCGGCATTTATCGAAGAGCTGATCAAGCCGCAGAACAACGGTGAACCGGTCAAGAAACGCCTGGTTGACCGGATGATTGCCGAGATTGACGAGAAACTCAGTCGGCAAATGGATGAGATTCTGCACCACCCGAGTTTCCAGGCCCTGGAATCCTCATGGAAGGGCCTGCAGTTGCTGGTCCAGCGCACCGACTTTCGAGAAAACATCAAGATCGAACTGCTGAATGTCTCGTGCCAGGACCTGCTGGATGACTTCGAAGACTCGCCCGAGGTGACCCAGTCAGGGCTGTACAAGCATGTCTACAGTACCGAATACGGTCAGTTCGGTGGTCAACCTGTAGGCGCGATCATCGCTGATTATTTTCTCTCTCCCAGTGCCCCCGATGTGAAGCTGATGCAATACGCTTCCAAGGTTGCCTGCATGGCCCACGCCCCCTTTATCGCTGGCGCAGGGCCGACATTTTTCGGTTTGGAAAGCTTCACCGATCTGCCTGACTTGAAGGACCTCAGGGACCACTTCGAAGGTCCGCAGTTCGCCAAATGGCAAAGCTTTCGCCAGAGCGAAGATGCCCGTTATGTCGGGCTGACCGTGCCGCGATTCCTGTTGCGCACGCCTTACGATCCCCTGGAGTGTCCAGTCAAGACCTTTGCCTATCGGGAAACCGTGGTGAACAGTCACGAGCACTACCTATGGGGCAATACCGCCTACGCCCTTGCCACACGATTGACCGACAGTTTTGCGCGGTTTCGTTGGTGCCCGAACATCATCGGTCCGCAAAGCGGTGGCGCCGTGGAAGACTTGCCCTTGCATCATTTCCACAGCATGGGCGAAATCGAAACCAAGATTCCCACTGAAGTACTGGTGTCCGACCGTCGCGAGTACGAGCTGGCGCAAGAGGGATTCATTGCCTTGACGATGCGCAAGGGCAGTGACAATGCCGCGTTTTTCTCCGCCAGCTCGGTGCAAAAGCCCAAGCATTTCGGCATCAGTGCCGAGGGCAAGGAAGCTGAGCTGAATTACCGCCTGGGCACTCAGTTGCCCTACATGATGGTGGTCAATCGCCTGGCCCATTACCTCAAGGTTCTGCAACGCGAGCAATTGGGGTCCTGGAAGGAGCGTACCGACCTGGAGCTGGAGCTTAACAAGTGGATTCGCCAGTACGTGGCAGACCAGGAAAACCCCAGTGCCGAAGTGCGGGGGCGGCGGCCTTTGCGTGCGGCACGGATCGTTGTCAGTGATGTGGAGGGTGAGCCTGGCTGGTACCGCGTCAACCTGAGCGTGCGCCCGCACTTCAAATACATGGGGGCTGACTTCACGCTGTCCCTGGTTGGCAAGCTTGATAAAGCATGAACAGGGGCCAACGGATGACCCGTAACCAAAGCCTGTTTGAGCGACTTGCACTTCCGGCCGCACATCCGGCCTGTGCTGCGACGTCCGTTGCAGCCCATCTGGGAAAGATGCTCAGCATTCGCGTGGGCAGTGTGCAGACACTGGCCGACTACGGGATGCCGGACCTCAATGACATGAACCAGAGCCTGCATGAGTCATTGAGCCAGTCGCGCGTGTTGATCGAGCGGTTTATCCGCGCCTATGAGCCACGCCTGAAGCACGTGCGTGTGAGGGCGCTGCGCTGTGGTCACGATCCTTTGGCCCTGGCGTTTGCCATCGATGCCACGCTCTGTGTCGACGGTGTGACGCGGCCTGTGGTGTTCACCGCGCGCCTGCACAGTGCAGCACAGGTTGAGGTCATGCCGGATGTCCTTTAACCCGTATTACCAGAGCGAACTCAGTGCGTTGCGTCAGCTCGGACGGCGTTTCTCCGAGCGCAATCCGGCGCTGGCGCCCTTTCTGGGGGAGGCCGGTCAGGATCCGGATGTGGAGCGTTTGCTGGAAGGGTTTGCCTTTCTCACCGGACGCTTGCGCCAGAAACTGGATGACGAGTTGCCCGAGCTGACGCATTCGTTGATGCATTTACTGTGGCCCAACTACATGCGGCCGATACCCGCGTTCAGCATCTTGCAGTTTGATCCGTTGAGGCAGATCGGACCCGGCGTGATGGTCGCTCGGGATACGCCGGTGGAAAGCGTTGCGGTCAAGGGCGAGCGTTGCCGCTTTCGAACCTGTTACGCCACACGTATCCAGCCGCTGCAACTGGCTGCGCTGGAGTACTACGTCCAGGGAGAGCAGGCGTTGTTGAGCCTGCGCCTGGACATGAGTGCCGAAGGCAATTTCAGCGAATGTACGTTCGATCAATTGCGCCTGCATCTGTCCGGAGACCGCTACATCAGTCAGGCGTTGTACCTGAGCCTGTTGCGCGAGGTCGAGGGCATCGAGCTGCTGCCCTTGGGCGGCGATGGGCGTGCTGTCAGTGGGGCGGATGGCCAGGCCCTGGTGTTGCGTCTGGGCGGCGATCAGGTAACACCGGTAGGGTTTGCCGAGGAGCATGCACTGATGCCCTATCCGCAGAACACGTTTGGCGGGTACCGCCATCTGCAGGAGTACTTCGCCTTTCCCGAAAAGTACCTGTTCGTGGATGTGGGGGGCCTGGATGTCCTGCACTGCTTGCCCCAGGACGTGCTCAAGCAAATCTGCAGCCTCAAGGTGTGCTTCAAGCTACGCAGGGGCCAGGCAACCGAATGCCCCACGCTGGACAACGTGAAGCTGTACTGCACGCCCATTGTCAATCTGTTCAAACAGGATGCAGTGCCGATTCGCCTGGACGGCAAGCAGGACGAGTACCTGCTGATTCCCGGGGAATACGCGCGTGCAAACGCCTGTGTATTTTCCGTAGACAAGGTCACGGGCTGGCGTCCTGGTGGGTTGGGGTATCAGGCGTACGTGCCGTTTGAATCCTTCGAACATGAGGGTGATACCGCCCCCTCGGCAGCCCCTGCCAGCTACTGCATTCGCCAGCGCGCGTCGGCCCATCATGCCGGGCTCGATACCTGGCTGAGATTCGCAGACGGCCAGGGGCATACCCAGGAAACGCTGTCGATCGAGCTGACATGCACCAATCACAACCTGCCAGGGCAACTGCAGGCAGGGGAGATCAATCAGGCCTGTGAGCAGACGCCGGAAGGGTTGTCGTTTCGCAATATCTGCGCGCCGACGGCGAGTTATGCACCGCCCCTGGAACAGGATTTTCTCTGGCGCCTTATCAGCAATATGTCGCTCAACTACGTGTCACTGAGCGATATCGGTGCCTTGAGGATGGTCCTCGAAACCTACGACGTGCCGCGCTACCACGATCTGCAAGCGAAAAAGATCAGCCAGAGAAAGCTCGGCGCCTTGCGATCCATCCGCCATACGGCCGTCGATCGCTTGCACCTAGGGATGCCGTTTCGAGGGCTGCGGATCGACCTGGCGATTGATTCCCAAGGTTTCCTGGGGCAGGGCGAAGCGTTTGTGTTCGCCTCGGTGCTCAACGAGTTCCTTGCGCTGTACGCCAGCCTTAATGCCTACCACGAACTACGTGTCATCAGCACACAAGGAGATGTGTACCTATGGCCACCTCGGATGGGGCAGCAGCCCCTGCTTTGAAAAAACTGTGTAGCGGCATCCGCGAATACTCGCTGTTCCAGGCGATTTTGCAGGTGATCAAGCGCCTGCGCGATGCCCATCCGTTGCTGGATGACAACGCGCTCTATGACCGATTGGAGTTTCAGGCCAACCCAGGCCTGGGGTTTCCCGGTCACGATATCGACCGAGTGGAGTTCTTTGTTGAACACGATCAATTGCGCGCGCGCCTGCGCCTCAACGTTCTGGGCCTGTGTGGCGCAGGTTCGCCCTTGCCGGCGTTTTACGGCGAGCAGGCGTGTGCCGACGGGGCGGGCGGCCACGCGACCCGAGACTTGCTGGACCTGTTTCACCATCGTCTGCAGCGGCTGATGTTGCCGATCTGGCGCAAATACCGCTACCAGGCGTGTTTCCAGGCGCAGGCGCGTGATGCGTTTTCCGACCAGATGTTTGCATTGATTGGATTGAAGGGCCTGCCGATTCGCACGGCAGCGCAACTGGACTGCAAGCGACTGCTGCCCTACCTGGGGTTGCTTGGGCTGCGGGTGCATTCGGCGGCAGTGATCGAGACGGTGCTGCGTTACTACTTCAGGCACGACCGCGTGTTTATAGAGCAATGGGTGGAACGCACGGTTGCTGTGGCTCCCCCGCAGTTGAACCAGTTGGGCTGTGCCAACAGCGTGCTGGGCCTCGACCAGGTACTGGGAAGCCGGGTCGCCGACCGCAGCGGTAAGTTCAGGGTGCATGTCCAGGCGCTGGATTGGCAGCGCTTTCATGGTTTTTTACCGACGGGGTCGGAGTATCCGCTGCTGTGTTCGTTGGTACGAATGACCGTGCGAGACCCACTGGAATACGACCTGCGCCTGGTGCTGGCCAAGGAGGCGATCAGGCCGTTGTACGTGGGCGAACACAACGTCTGCAGGCTGGGTTGGACCAGTTGGCTGGCGCATGAGTGCGCCGACGGTGTGCTCATCGTGGCCAGCAATGCTCACTAGGGACTCAGGATTATGATGAATGTAGACCTGCAACAACTGATCCAGACATTGACGCCCCCCGTCCGCCAAGACCTGGAGCGCGCGGCCGAACGCTGTGTGACCCGTGGCGGCCTGGAGGTCCTGGTGGAAGACCTGCTGCTGGCCCAACTGGAACGTCCCCAAGGCGTTTTGATGCGTGCCTTGGCCGACGCGGGGATTGAGGTGCAGACGCTGCAGGCAACGCTGCAACCCAAGGGGCAGGCAAGTGCTTCACGTAATCCGGTATTTGCCCAGGCGCTTGTGCATTGGTTGCAACAGGCGTTGATGGTTGCTCATCTGGAATTGCGCCAAAGCGTCGTCGACCACGCAGCCCTGTTACTGGCCCTGCTGCGTCACCTGCAACAGCATGCAGGCAGTGGCTATCACGCGTTGTTGAGCCGTTTGGATGCACAGCGTGTCCACGGCTATGTGCTGAGCCAGGAACCTGACGTTGTCCCGGCAGCAAGCGGCGAGTCAGTGCTGGCACGTTTTACCCATGATCTGACACGCCGGGCCCATGAAGGGCGTATCGATCCAGTGCTGTGTCGCGATGGCGAGATTCGCCAGTTGATCGACATCCTCATGCGTCGGCGCAAGAACAATCCGATCCTTGTCGGTGAGGCCGGGGTAGGCAAGACCGCGGTGGTCGAAGGCCTCGCCCTGCGCATTGCCAGCTCACAGGTGCCCGACCCCCTCAAGGACGTGCGGGTGCTGATCCTGGACATGGGCTTGCTGCAAGCCGGTGCCAGCATCAAGGGTGAATTCGAGCGGCGTCTCAACGGCGTGATCGACGAGGTGAACGCCTCGCCGAAACCGGTGATTCTGTTTATCGATGAGGCGCACACCCTGGTGGGTGCGGGCGCCCAAGCGGGTGCCGGCGATGCAGCCAACCTGCTCAAACCGGCCCTGGCCCGCGGCGAGTTGCGGACCGTCGCTGCTACAACATGGCGCGAATACAAGAAGTACTTTGAAAAAGACCCGGCCTTGGCGCGGCGTTTCCAACCTGTGCTGGTTAGCGAGCCCAGCGTCGAACAGGCGATTTCGATCCTACGCGGGCTGGTTCCGGCCTATGAAGCCAGCCATGGCGTATACATCCGTGACGATGCCGTCGTCGCAGCGGCGCAGTTGAGCGCTCGCTACCTGGCGGGGCGTCAGCTACCCGACAAGGCCGTGGATGTGCTGGACACCGCCTGCGCCCGTGCGCGCATCAGCCAGGTAACGATGCCCGAGGCGCTGGAACGCTTATGTACCGAACAGGCTGAAGGCGTGCGGCAGCGCGAGGCGCTGAGTCGAGACAGGGACGCTGGGTTGCCAACGGATGAGCCGGCTGTACAAGCGTTGAGCCGGCGATTGGCGGCGGTCGAGGGTGAGCGTCAACATTTGGAGCAGTGCTGGCTGGAACAGCGCGCACTGGCGGAGCAGGTGCGCGTGTGCCCGCGCCTGGTGGCTCAGGTCATCAGCGCCTGGACGGGCATTCCTGTTGAACAGCTGGCCCTTGAGCACAGTGAATCGGTGCGGGGCGTTGCCGATGCGCTGCGCTCACGCATCCTCGGCCAGGAACCCGCGATCCAGGCGCTTGACCGCAACCTGCGCGCAGTGGCCGCCGGGCTGAACCAGGCCGCCGCACCGGTCGGTGTGTTCCTGTTGGTGGGCCCCAGTGGCGTGGGCAAGACCGAAACGGCCTTGGCCTTGGGTGATTTGCTGTATGGCGGTGAGCGGTTTGTCACCACCCTCAATATGTCGGAGTTTCAGGAAAAACACGCCGTGTCTCGGCTGATTGGCGCACCCCCTGGTTATGTCGGGTATGGCGAGGGCGGCGTGCTGACGGAAGCCGTGCGGCAGCGGCCCTACTCGGTGGTGCTGCTCGACGAAGTCGAAAAGGCCGACCCGGAGGTGTTGAACCTGTTCTATCAGATCTTCGACAAGGGGCTGGTCAATGATGGCGAAGGCCGGGAAATCGATTTTCGCAATACGCTGGTCCTGATGACGTCCAACCTGGGCAGTGACTGCATCGTCGACTTATGTGCCGGCGGCCGACGGCCTGACACTGAGGTCTTGCACGACGCCATCCGGCCCGTGCTGCGCGACTATTTCAAGCCGGCACTGCTCGCCCGGATGCGGGTCGTGCCCTATTACCCGCTCGCAGGCGCTGTGTTGTATGACCTGGCAAGGCTCAAGCTGGACGGCCTTGGGCGAAGGCTGCAGGCGCGCAAGCTGGCATTGAGTTATACGACCGAGCTGGTCACGCATATGGCCGAGCGGTGTGCCCATGACGACAGCGGTGCGCGATACCTCGACCAATGGATCGAAATCCACCTGTTGCCGCAAATAGTCGATCGACTTTTGCGGGCGATGGCGATGGGTGAGGCGCTGTCGCTGGCCCATGCCAGCCTGGATGGTGACGGCGTGCCGATCTGCGAGCTCAGCCAATGAGGGACAGCGTGCTTGCTCATTTACCCCAGCCCCTGTCCTACGCCGATATCCTGCTTGCATGGCTCAACCGCATGGGGCTCGATGGTGACGAGACAACGTTGCCAGACCTGTGTGTTGCAGCGGCCGCGCAACTGAGTCAATGCGAACTCAGCCAGTTGTATCGACGCGACGAGGTGACGGGCCGACTTGAGCTGATCGCCCAGCATTTACCTGGCGCCTTGCCCCTTGGCGACCTCGCTTGCAGCTCCGACTTCCAGCATCAGCCACTGCTGCATGACGTCCTCAACCATGGCGGTGTCCTGAGCCTGGAGAACCTGGCGGACAGTGCGTATGAGGGCGGTTTTTTACCGGCGACAGCGACACCTTGGCGCGCATTGGTCGGCGTGCCGCTGTTCGGTCGACACCAGGCGGTTGCGGGTCTGTTGCTGTGCACCAGCCAGCAGGCGAAACCGCTGCAGGACTACGGCGCGTCATTAAGGCAACTGGGAAGCTTCGCCTTGAGTCAACTGGCGCTGTTGCGACGCCTGCATCCTGCGCGCAACAGCACCCAGGCCGCGTCTTGCGTACCCGTAGCGCGTATGACGTATGGGCTGATCGGCAACAGCACGGCCATGGACGAAACCTACCGCCTGATCGGCAAGGTGCTGAATGCGCCCTACACGGTGCTCCTGCGCGGCGAGACCGGAACGGGCAAAGAGGTGGTCGCGCGGGCTATCCATACTGCCGGGCGGCGCAATCGCAAAGCCTTTGTGGTGCAGAACTGCGCGGCCTTTCCCGAAGGACTGCTGGAAAGTGAGCTATTCGGCTATCGCAAAGGCGCCTTCACAGGCGCTGAGCGTCACCATGTAGGGCTATTTGACGCCGCAGATGGCGGCACATTGCTCTTGGACGAAATCGGCGATATGCCGCTGGCGCTCCAGGCCAAGCTGCTGCGGGTATTGCAGGAAGGCGAGGTTCGCCCGCTGGGTGCCAGCGCGGCACATAAGGTCGATGTGCGGATTATCGCGGCGACCCATCGTGACCTCGCTGCAATGGTGGCCGAGGGGAGTTTTCGCGAGGACCTGTACTACCGACTGGCACAGTTCCCGATCGAATTGCCGGCGTTGCGTGAACGCGACGGCGATGTGTCGTTGTTGGCGCGACAGTTCGCGCAATCGGCTTGTGTTGCCCTGGGCCGCGCGCCGGTGGAGTGGTCGGCTGCGGCCTTGGATCAACTCTCATGCCACGCTTTTCCCGGCAATGTTCGTGAACTCAAATGCCTGGTGGAGCGCGCGGTGCTGCTCTGTGACGACGCCGTTCTGCTGCCGGAGCATCTGTCCCTGTCGCCAGGGGCGGGCGCTGCCACTGTCGACCCGACGTTGCGCCAGCGCCTGGAGCAGGTTGAGCGGGTATTCCTGATCGACTGCCTGCACAAGAACCGTGGCAATCGGACCCGGACTGCACGTGAGTTGGGGCTCGCACGCCGCACGCTGCTTTATCGCCTTAAACGCTTGAACATCCCTGATGGCGACGTCCGAGGTGGCATTGAATGACGCACGTACAGACCCCGCTCTTCACCGTCGGCCTTACTTTCATTGGAGATACCTGATGCCTCTTCGTACGTGGAAAGCCTTGGGGCTTGTCCTGTGTTTGTTGAGTGGATGCAACGCCAACTACGTTTTTGATGATGCTGACTACCGTCCGCTGGGTGACCCCCAGGCGAGCCGCCGTGGCGATTGAACAGGGGAGCCTTGCCATGCAATTAGTGTTTGAGGTGTGCAATACCGGGAGCAGTGAGCCTGCATGCGGTAAGACATTTGACCGCGTCGGCGGCGTGATCGGCCGCGGGACGGGCTGTGATTGGATTATCCCCGACGCCAGTCGCTTGCTCTCCAGTCACCATGCGCTGGTCAGTTATCGGGACAGTCAATATTTTTTAACCGATATCAGCACCAACGGCATTGGCGTGTCGGGCAGCACGGAACGTTTGTCCAAGGGACAGGCACGCCTGATCTGCGAGGGAGATGTCTATCAATTGGGGTCGGTGGATATCTGTGCACGACTGGTGGCGCACGTGACACCTAATGACCAGCAGGTTTTTTCCCGTAACGATACGATTCCGGATGACGCCTTCTTAGTCATGGCGCCGTTGCACTCACCGAATTTTGCGCAGGGGTATGACACCTCGTTCGAGGATCCTGAGGTACTGGAACCGGCAACGGAGAGGGCGGCCTATGCACTTTCTCACGGCACCGTAGAGCGGGATCACTTGATTGTGCCGAGATGGGCCGAGCCAGTAACGGATGAGGCCTGTACTCAGCCCACCCCGGTTGCAGCAGACGCTTGTAACCCATTCTGGCCGCAGTTCGCCGAGGCGATGGGCATGCCCATGGATGTCCTCGATACGCAAGCCTGCGAGGCCCAGGCGATCAAAGTGGCGGGTTTGTTCAGGCAAACCATCGAAGGGCTGCAGCAGAGCCTGCGTACCCGCGATGAGCTGAACGGCGAGTTGAATCTGGGTTGGACCCTGCCTGCGCTCAAGAGCCACAACCCCTTGAAGGATTGCGCCGATACCCAGACGGCCTTGGCCTCACTGCTGGGGCCCGGCGAATTGGGCCAGTTGTCCGCCGAGGCGGCGGTCGCCCAGGCACTGCGGGAAATGCAAGTCCACCAACTGGCCTTGGTCGTGGCCTGCCGTGCCGCCATGCGCGGCGCGGTGGCGGCATTTGCACCGAGCCACCTGCTGCTGTGCTTCGAGCGCCAGGACATGCGGGTCAGGTTCTCTACCGACGGATCCCATTGGCGGGCTTATCAACGCTATTACCGACGACTGCTCGACGAGCAACCCTTGGGCGAGCAGTTGTTGCGCAACGAATTTTCCAAAGCCTACGCCGAGCAGGTGCGCCTGGTCGCCACACTGCACGCGGCTCATCCGGGATGACGGTCATGTATCGAGCCACCCTAATACCCATGTTGTTCGTAATGGGCCTGCTGGCCGGTTGTGCCAACGTGTCCCCGTTTTCAACCCTGACCAAGCTGGACCTGACCTTGAGGGCCAGCGAAGCCGTCAACCCCGACCTCCATGGGCGCCCATCTCCTGTCGTGGTGCGCCTGATTGAGCTGCGCCACCCGGTGGCGTTCGAAAATGCTGACTTCTTCACCCTCTATGGCCGCGCCGAGCAGGCGCTGCCCAAGGATTGGGTCGCCAGCGAAGAGTTGGAACTGCGCCCCGGTGAGCTGTTGGCGCTCAAGCTCAGTCTCGAACCACAGAGTCGTTATGTCGGGGTGCTGGCGGCCTATCGGGACTTGCCCCATGTGCAGTGGCGGCTCGTGCTGTCCGTGTTCCAGCAGCGACGGACGCGTGTTGACCTGCTACTCGACGAGTCCGGTGTCCGCGTCGTCGACCCTCAAGTCCTAAGGTTGGAGGATAGAAATGCAGGTTCATAAAGTCATCTGGCAGGAGGGTATGCTGCTGCGCCCCCAACACTTGCAGCACAACGATCGCTACTATCGCCAACAGCTCAACCGCACCCGTTTGCTGGGCGTTGATGGTTGGGGGTTCCTGACCCTTGACGTCGATGTGCAGTACCTCAATTTGGGGAAGGTAGTCGTCAACCAGGCCAGCGGTGTATTTCCCGATGGCAGCCTGTTCGAACTGAGCAACGCGATGGAACCGCTAGTGTTGCAGGTCCCTCCCAACACCGGTGGGCAAGCGGTGTACCTGGCGTTGCCGTTGGCCATCGGCAATCAGGTTGAAGTGCGCCAGCAACAGCACACTGATGTGCTGGCGCGCTACGTCAGCTGCGCAGCAGAGATCACGGATTCCAATGCAGGCTTTGATACCCGTTGCCAGATCAACTGTGCACGCCCGGACTTGCGATTGCTGTCAGGGGAGCACGCCACCGACCCGCTGCATGTGACACTTCAGGTCGCCCAGGTGCTGGATTCGACGCGCGAGGCGGGCGTGCGGCTGGACGCGGATTTTGTACCGACGTTCATCTATCTGCAGCGCTCAGGTTACGTGGCGTCATGTATCAAGGAAGTGATCAGCCTGCTGGCCACCCGAGGCGATGCGATTGCTGCGCGGATCCGCGGCGGGTCGGAGGGGGCTCAGGTCGGCGATTTTCTCATGCTGCAATTGATCAATCGTAGCGAGTTGGTGTTGCGGCACTTCCTGGGCCAGAGCCAGGTGCGGCCAGAGGCCTTGTATCGCGAGTTGTTGTCGGTTTTCGGCGAGTTGTCCACGTTCGCCATCGACAACAAACGCCCGCAGTTGGAGACGCGTTACCAGCATGGAGAGCAGGGGGCGAGTTTTCGCGGGTTGATGGAAGGCATTCGCACGGTGCTGTCGTTGGTACTGGAACAACATGCCATTGAGCTGGCCTTGGAACCGCGACAGTACGGGGTGCTCGTGTGCCCGGTGAGTGATCTCAAACTGCTGGGTAGCGCGACATTCATTTTGGCGGCAACCGCCCAGTGCGATTCGGAAGAGTTGCGCCACCGTCTTCCTGCACACCTGAAAATTGGCTCTGTAGAGCGCATCCGCGAGCTGGTCAATCTGCACCTGGCCGGCATCAGGATCAAGCCATTGCCGGTAGCGCCCCGACAGATCCCGTTCCATGCCGGCAAAACCTATTTCATGCTCGAACTCAGTGCCCGTGACATCACGCAGCTGGAGCAATCCGGTGGTTTTGCCTTCCACGCCAGCGGCGAGTTTGCCGAACTCGAACTCAATTTCTGGGCCATCAGGAACTGAATGCCATGACGATCGACAGCGAATACCCGCAGGACGAAAAAACCGTCCTGCTCGACCGCGATGGTCGTGCTCCCGCACAGGCATCGGTGACGGACTTTCCATCGCCGCCGCGCTTTGAGCAGTTGGAAGACCGAATTATCTACACCGCCGGCCTGCAAGGAGCACTGAGTTTCAATATCGGCCCCAACAGCCTGGTAGCCGCCGCCTGGGAACTCTTGTCGCAGGTCGTTCAGCTCAAGAGCAGTTCCGGCCGCGAAGACTTGCAGAGCCTCAACAATCGGTTGTCGTCGGGGATCATGACGTTTGAAACGCATGCCTTGCACCAGGGCGCGGAGGAAAGTCAGGTCATGTCGGCGCGCTATGTGTTGTGCAGCGTGATTGACGAAGCCGTGGTCACTACGGCATGGGGCGACCGCAGTGACTGGTCGAAGTCCAGCCTGCTGAGCCGCTTTCACAACGAAACCTTCGGTGGCGAAAAGTGCTTCCAACTGCTCGAGCGCTTGTCCCGCGACCCCGTCAAGCACGTGGCAATGCTGGAGCTGATGTACCTGTGCCTGTCGCTCGGGTTTGAAGGCAAATACCGCGTCATGGAACGGGGAGGGCCGCAGTTGGAAGCGGTACGAGATGGCTTGTATCGGCAGATCAGGCATGTGCGCGGTGATCGCCTGCAGCTGTCTGTGCCCGCAGCCTCAGACCTGCCGCCCGGCGCCCGGCTGCGGATTATTTCCGCGACCGGGGTGGGCGTCTTCACTCTCGCCTGTTTGCTGGCTATGTACCTGGGCTTTGCCTGGGCATTGGGCAATGAACGCATGGCGGTGCTGCATGCCTTTCAACCTTTGGCGCCGGATCAGACACGGTCGCCTTTGTAACGCTGGGAGCGATGAATGAATGCATTCTTCAAGGACGTAGGCACGGTTCTGCGCAAGAGTTGGGTCTGGAGCCTGATTGTCGTGTTGTCCAGCGCGCTGCTGGTGTGGTTTTTCGGGCCATTGCTGGCGGTGGATGACCACCGGTTCTGGCACGGCGCACCGGCCCGTCTATTGACCATCAGCGGGCTATTGCTGCTGTGGGGGTTGGCGATGGTCATGGTGGGCGCGCGCCGTACCGCACGATTGAATCAACCTGAGCACCAGGAGCGCCATCAGCGCAAGGGGTTGATTGACGACGAGCAGAAGCAGGTACGAGGTCGTTTCAAAGAGGCGTTGCACACGCTGAAAACCTCCCGTCGCTATGGTGGACACAGCGAGCGTTGGCGCGGCGACTTGCCGTGGTATCTGTTGATCGGCCAGCAGGGCAGTGGCAAGACCTGCCTGCTGGCGGCCTGCGGATCGCACTTCCCGCTCGACCGCGACGCGGCCATGGCCTCAGGCGCAACCCAGTATTTTGATTGGTATCTCGCTGACGAGGCCGTACTCGTCGAGAGCGCCGGGCGTTACCTGGCCCAGCCTGACCATGCAGTGGATAGCGCGGGGTGGTCGACGTTCCTGGGGCTGCTCAAATGGCGGCGCAGGGCCCGTCCACTCAATGGTGTGGTGGTGACGCTGGCGGTTGAGACCCTGCTGGGCAGCAATGAGCGCGAGCTGGATCTGCACGCCCGCCACGTGCACACCCGGCTGCAGGACATCCAGCAGACGCTGCATGTGGATGTGCCGATCTATCTTGTATTGACCCAGGCCGACCGGTTGCCAGGCTTTGTCGAGTTCTTTGACACGGCGCAGGGCGACAGTGCCGAAGCGTTGCTCGGAGAACCCTTGGTCATGGGCACGACCGGTACCGCCATCAACCAGGTCCGCGAGGCGTTCGAGGCGATGCTGCAGCGCCTCGCAGCGGAGCTGATCCCGCGTTTGCATCAGGAGCGAAATGCCGAGCGCCGTGGCCAGATGCTTGATTTCCCTCGGCAGGCCGCGCAAATCGGTGAACGTTTGTGCGGGTTTGTGGAGTCTGCGTTCTCCGCCCACCGTTTTCAGCGTATTAACGGACTACGCGGGTTTTACCTGACCTGTGCGCAGACTGCCGACCGGCGCTCCCACTTCGTCCAAGGCTTGTTCACCCGGGTGATTTTTGCCGAGGCCAATCTTGCGGGGCTGCAGACACCGGAGCGACAACGTATTCGTCGACATCAGGGGTTAGTGGTGTTGGCCGCGTGCCTGGTCATTAGCGGGGCGGGGGCGCTATGGGCATACAGTTATTCGGTCAATCACCAGCGCCTGGTGCAACTGGCGCAATTGAGCAAACCGCAGCTGCCCGCTTCATCCGGTTTGGACGCCACCCTGGCGCTTCTGCCGCTGCTGGACGTTCGGCTGGCGGCTACCCAGGTGTTTCCAGCGTTGGCGGACGTTCGACCGGGCGAGCGTGGCGGCTTGTACCAGGGGACGGTGAGCCAGCCGGTGCTGGTCGGTGCCTATGAAACGTTGCTGCACCAGCAGTTGTTGCCCCTGGTGTCCACGATGCTTGAAGAACAGGTACGGACCAGCCTGGGCGACCGCGAGGGGCTACTGGATATCCTGCGGGCTTACCTGATGCTCAGCCTGCGCGAGCGTCGCGATAACGGTTGGCTGGCGCAACGCGTGGCCAGTCATTGGTCTGTCCGTTATGCCGGTGATGCGTCCGTGCAAAAACGATTGAACGAACATCTCGCACGTTTGCTTGAGCTTCCCTTCGTGACGCCCATGAACGTTGAACTGGTTGCTGAGGCCCGCAAGGAACTGCGCGGGGAATCATTGGCGGGGGTTGTCTATAGGGCGCTGCGTAACCAGGCACGGATCCTGGAGCCCTATCGGCTGGCCGAAGGGCGGGGATTAGCCGTTGCCGAGCAGCCGATCCCCGGCTTCTATACCAAAAGGTATGTGCAGTACTTCGAAAAGCAGGGCCCTCGGCTGGTCAATGCCATTGCGCAGGATAACTGGGTGCTGGGGGAGAGCGTTGACCTCAGCCCCATGGACCTGCGCCAGTTGATGCAGGAGCTGGAGCAGCGCTACTTCAACGAGTACGCCGATACCTGGAGTCACGCCATTGGCCAGGTTCGCCTCCAGGAAAGTGACAGCCTGAGCCAGCATGCAGACAGGCTTTCCAGCCTGGCCTCAGCGCAGTCACCGTTGCTGAAACTGTTGCGGCAGGTTCGGGAAAACACGCGCTTGCTGTCGGCCAATGATCGCCTTGAAGCGGTGAGCCAGCAGGCCGACGAGTTGGGCGCTACGGCCTCCATTGTGTTGCTCAGCGAGCTGCATGATCAGGCCGCGCCTGATTCTGCCCGCCGTGCACTGCAGCGTCGGTTCGAGCACTTGCACCAATTGCTGGACGCGGATCAGAACCCAGGCGCTGAACTGACGCAGGCGTTGCGGCTGCTCGATGAATGGCATCTGCAACTGGCGGCCCTTAACCGTGAGAGCACGCCAGAGCAGGCGGTATTCATGATGGTCAAGCAACGTATGGAGGGGCAGCAGCCGTTACTGGGCCATTTGCGTGACGTGTCCGCACGCTTGCCGTTACCGCTCAAGGGCTGGTTTGAAAACATAGCCGATGAGAGTTGGCGGCTGCTGCTCAATGACGCCTATGTGTATGTCAATCGGCGCTACCAAAGCGAGGTCTATGGCTTTTACGCCAAGGCGATCCAGCGTCGGTATCCGTTCAACGCGCGGGCCAACAGTGATGTCGCCCTTGGCGACTTCCAGGCGTTTTTCAAGCCCCAAGGCGCGATGGTGCGCTTCTATGAAAGCTACCTGCGGCCCTTTGTCAGCGTCGAGGGCAGTCGCTACCGTCCACGGGGCCTGGATGGCCGTAGCCTGGCGCTGTCGCGCTCGCTGTTGGAGCAACTGACGAAAGCCCAGATGATTCGCCAGGGGTTTTTCGCTGAAGACCAGAGCGAGTGGGCGGTTCGCTTCACGCTGGCACCCTATAGCCTGGATCAGGGGGTCAGCCGCGCGATCCTGAGCGTTGCCGATCAACACCTGGAATACCGTCATGGCCCGATCGTGCCCATGGCGTTCCAATGGCCCAACGAAGCCTCCAATGGCCGTAGCAGCCTGGTGTTGGAGCGGGGCGAGGAGCGGCCATTGGGAATTGAGAAAAACACCGGCCCCTGGTCGTTGTTCCGGTTTATCGAGCTGATGCACAGTGAGCATGCGAGTGATCGGGATGCACAAGTGCTCATGGCCGAGCTTTCGGGCATGCGCGCCAGCTTCCTGCTTACCAGTCAACGCGATCCCAGCCCGTTTCAGATGGCGAACTGGCGCACCTTCCGCTTGCCGGAGCAACTGTGAGCCAGGTACCTGCTGATGGGCGTAGCGCCGGGCGAACGGCGCGAGGCAAGGCGCGTGCGCGCAATGAGGACGCATTCCTCGATTGCCCCCAGCGTGGTTGCTGGGCGGTGGCCGACGGCATGGGGGGGCACCAGGCTGGGGATGTGGCCAGCCATTGGGTCATCAGCAGCCTGGCGTCGTTGCCCTGTCAGGGCAGCTTTGACGAGCGGGTCGAGGCAGTGAGGCGCTGCTTGCGCGGGCTCGACCGGCAAATGGGGCAAGCAACGACTGAGCAGGCTGCTGACGGCATCATGGGCAGCACCGTGGTTGCGTTGCTGCTGGAGGGCAATCGCGCTGCCTGTATTTGGGTCGGGGACAGCCGTTGCTATCTTTGGCGGGGACGACGCTTGTACCAGCTGTCGCGGGACCATTCTCTGTGGCAGCAACTGATGGACAAGCAGCAGTTGAGCCTGGAACAGGCCCTGGCCCACCCGGATGCCAGGGCCTTGACCCGCGCCATAGGCGGCCGGCAGCCGCTGAGCCTGGCGGTGCTGGAGTTCACTACCCAGCCAGGGGATGTGTTTTTGTTGTGCAGCGATGGTTTGTATCAGGGCCTCAGTCATGGCGAGTTGGGCAGTGCCCTGAGTGTGGGCACGTCCCGACAGGTCGTGGACCGCTTGTTTACCGAGGTATTGCGGGGGCCGGCCCGGGATGACCTGACGGCCGTGGTGGTGCAGCCATGAGTGCCGTCATCGCCCCGCCGAAACTGCTTGCGGGGCGCTATCACCTTGAGCGGATATTGGGCACCGGCGGCATGGGTGTGGTCTACCGGGCCCGTGATCTGTTGCACGAGGCGTTCGGTGAGCCCAATGCGTGGGTGGCGCTGAAGCTGTTGGGCGATACCCTCGCTGAATGCCCCGACGGCCATGTATTGCTGTATAGCGAGTTCGCCATGACCCGAAGCCTGCGGCACGATCACGTGGTCAGAACGTTTGCTTTCGAGGTCGATACGCCGCACCAGATTGCGTTCTTCACTATGGAGTTGCTGCAGGGCATGACCCTGGACTGTCTGCTGCCGCAGTACCCGGACGGATTGCCGTGGCAGGAGCTGCAACCCATCGCCTTGCAACTGTTGGATGCACTGGCTTATGCCCACAAGCAGGGCGTTCTGCATGGCGATGTGAAGCCGGCCAATATCATGGTGGGCGAGCAGGGCGTGCGGCTGTTCGATTTTGGCTTGGGCCATGCCCAGGCACAGCAGGCTGCGGGGTTGCCCAGCTTGAGTCGCAGCCGTTTGAACGCTTGGACCCCAGCCTATGCGGCGCCGGAACTGCTGGCGGGGGAGGACATCTCCGCCAGGGCCGAGGTGTATGCCGCCGCCTGCGTGATTTATGCGCTGGCCCAGGGGCGACGGCCCGGCGAGCGCGAGCCGGATAAGCCACTGCCCAGGCCCCGGCAACTGCCTCGGCAGTGCTGGTCGGCGCTGCATTCTGCGCTGGCCATGGACCCTGAGTACCGCACCATGTGCGTCGAGGAATTGTGTGAAGCAATGAATGGGCGCAGGCGCCGCTGGTTTCTTTAGGGGCGCGTCAGTCGCTCAAATCATGCAGTTGGCAGTATTCGATCCAACTCAGCCCGGCCATCTGGGCGACTTCCTTGTGCACTTCCAGGCGCTGCGTCTCGAAGTCTGCGGGGGATTGTGCGGTCAGCTTGAGGGTCAACTCCCAGGCAAACAAACCCTGGCGTTCGGCTTCGGCCTCGAAGGCTTCATGCAGCCGCTCGGCGCGGTACTGCTCCAGGGTTTCGCCCTTGGCCTGCGCGGCCAGCGGGTTCAGGGTGTTCAGTTCTGCAGCCACATCAGGGTGTTCATTCAAGAATCGATCCAGCGCGAGCTGGTGGTTATCGCCGGGAGGTGACAAGGGTGTACTCCAAATCATGTGGGATCAGGCCTCGGTTTCTGGCCCGAGGCGAGCGCTGTGGGCACACGGCACACAGATAACAGGTATTGAAGCAGATTCCAGGATCGGTCCAGGTCAGAAAATTCAACTATTTTGGGGAAAACAGGGCTGTGCCTGTCGCCCCTTGCTGAAAATTCAACGATACCCATGGCAAAAGACTTTCGCACCCGGTGCCAGGACGTGTAGCGTTAGCCGCGATGTTTCCGACCCTGCCTTTCAAGGGCTGCGGGCGATGGGCAGAGGGATGGGTCATGGCGCAAACGCTGTTCAAACTTTTCTTTACCCAGCGTCTGGCAGCGTTGGCCAGTGCCGATTCATTGCGCGCGATCCGCGAAGGACTGCTATGGATCCTGCCGTGCCTGCTGGTGTCGGCGGGCTTTCTGATTCTGTCCGAATGCGCCCGGGTGATGGGTTTGGCCCCGCAGGTGGTGACCTTCCTGGCGGGGCTGCACAACCAGATCAGCTCGGTGATCCCGTTGCTGGTGGCCGCATCCATTGGGTACATGCTGGCGATCCAGCACCGCTTGCCGCAACTGCCGGTAGCGTTCCTGTGCCTGGCCCATGTGGTGGTCGCGACGTTTATCCTGCGGGAGTACCCCCGGGCGTCAGCGACGTTTGTGCTGTTCATTGCGATTGCTTCGCCGCTGCTGAATGTACCGGCGGTGGCCTGGCTGCACCGTTTTCGCTGGACGCGGCTGATCAATGAAGACCTGGTGGGGCACAACCTGCGAGGCACGATCAATATGGTGGTGCCTGGGGTCATCACCGCCCTGGCGCTGGTGGCGGTGCTGTCCTTGCTGTTGCAAATGCCCTACGTGGCACAGATGCAGGGCCCCCAGGTGCTCGATGCGCTGGAGTCGCCCTACGGCAGCGGTTTGTTTGTCACCCTGATGAATTCGCTGTTGTGGTTTTTCGGGATCCACGGCGTATACGCCATGCAGCCGCTGTTTGATGTGCTGGACCAGGCCGTGGTGCTCAACAGCACGGCGCTGGCAGCGGGTGAGCCGATCAAATACATGTTGAACAGCGGCCTGCTGGGCAGCTTTGCGTTTATCGGCGGCTCGGGCGGAGCGTTGTGCCTGTTGCTGGCAATCCTGCTGTTTTCCAAGAGCCAGTCCATGCGCCTGGTGGCCGTGGCGAGCTTGCCGCTCTCATTGTTCAACGTCAGTGAAGTCCTGCTGTTCGGCCTGCCGATCATCCTCAATCCGCGCTTGTTCATTCCGTTTCTGGTGGTGCCCGCGATGAACGCAATGGTGGCGCTTACGGTTGTGCAACTGGGGTGGGTTTCCCCGGCGGTGGCCAGCGTACCGTTTACCGCACCGGTGCTGCTCAATGCCTACCTGAGTACCCACGGCGACTTGGCGGCCGTTGCACTGCAAGTGACGCTCCTGGTCCTGGGCACGCTGGTGTACGCACCCTATGTGCGTGCGATTCATCGCCAGGCGACCGAAGGTGGCACGGTGTACCTCAAGTCCCTGGACATGACCTTTCGCGGCCTGGAAGAAAAAGGCCGACTGCGCGAGCTGGACCCGGTGCTGGCGTCCCATCGGATCCTGGCGCGCCAGGCCAATGAACTGAACCACATCCAACAGCTCAGCGATTACGAGTTCTATCTTGAGTTCCAACCGCAGGTCTCGACCCGCACCGGGTTGTGCACGGGTTGCGAAGCGCTGATGCGCGCCCGCGATGAGCAGGGCGCGGTGCATTCACCGTGGGAGTTCCTGCAGTGGCTGGCCCAGGCGCGGTTGATGCCGGACGTGGATATGTGGGTGGCGTCCCAGGCGATCCGCCAGTACCAGACATGGCAGAAGCTCGGCTTTGCCCTGCCGATGACCATCAATATTTCCAGCGCGACCCTGACCGACGCCGCCTATGGCGAGCGCCTGGTGGAGATCCTCGCCCAGGCCCATGGGCAGGTGTCGGTGGAGATCACCGAAGACGCACTGGTCAGCGATATCCCGGCCACGCGCCAGACCATCCAGAAACTGCAGGCCATCGGCGCCAAGGTCTATATCGACGATTTTGGCACCGGGTTTTCGGCCTTGAGTTACCTGCATCAGTTCCCGGTGGACTTCATCAAGATCGACCGCAGTTTCGTGGTGGCCCAGCACGATCCCAAGGGCGCGCAGGTCCTCACCGGCATGTTGCGTTTCTGTGAAGCGCTGAACCTGGGTGTGGTGGTGGAAGGCGTGGAGACCGCCGAGCAGTTGGCCTTCCTGAACACCGGCACCGAACTGATTATCCAGGGCTGGTATTTCAGCAAGGCGCTGCCGGGCGATCAGCTGGAAGGCTTTGTGCGCCAGCGTGCGGCCATGGCGCAGGTCTAGTAGCCGCGCTGGGTTTGTTCGATGTCCTCGACCAGGCGATCAATACCCGCCAGGCGTGCACGGTTGTCGTGGTCCCAGGGGTGAAAACCGGGCTTGAAGTAGTGCAGCCACGGCACAAGCATCCGTGGGAAAACGCCCTTGGGACCATAAAGAAATTTCAACATGCGCCAGAAGCCTTTGAGGTGCCCACCCGCCTTGCGGTCGGCTATCAACAGACGCACATGAAAATCCAGCACCACCAGCCAAAAAAACACCGTGGTGGTGAGCATGGCGCCCGTGCGCAGCAGGTAGCGTTTAGGCCCAGGCTTGATCACCGTGTTCCATACATCAAAGGCCACGGCTTTGTGTTCGGTTTCCTCCAGGGCATGCCAGTACCACATCTGCTGGTAACCCTTGAGCGAATCGCCGAAGCGTGACGGGTCACTGAGCAGGATTTCGGCCAGCATCGCCGTGTAGTGCTCAAGGGCGATGGTGATCGCCAGGTTGAAGGCCGGCGGAAAGTGTTTTTTCTGCAGGTCGAGAATGAATTTAAGCCGACGGTCCAGGGTGTGCGCTGGAAGTCCGGCGGCTTGCATCAGGTCGTTGTAGGCCACGTGCTCACGGCTGTGCATGGCCTCCTGGCCGATAAAACCCTGGATCTGTTTCTTCAGTTCCGGGTCCTCGATGCGCTGGCGGTAGTGGCGCACGCTGTCCATGAAAAACAGCTCGCCCTGGGGGAACAGCAGCGACAGGGCATTGAAAAAATGCGTAATGAACGGACCTTGTTCGTGCCAGTTCTTGATGCGTTCGGCGGGCAGGTCGAAATGGATATCGCGGCGAATCGGCAACATGCTGCGTGCTCCTGTTCAGAGTCGGGGCTCGTCGTGGGTTTCAAATACCGGGGGGCGCGGCTTGGGCGCCATGCGTTTGCTGGCCAATACCACCAGCGCTTGATAGGCCGCCGGCAGGCAACGGGCGAGCAGGTCGAGGAAATAGGCGTCACGGCCGATCAGCACGCGGCGCTTGTTTTTGCGTACGCCTTGCAGGATCACCTTGGCGGCCTGGTCGGCGTCGGTGATGAAGAGTTTTTCGAAGTCGGCGCGGGCCTGCTGTTCGCTGTGGATCAGG
>Ga0163161_10000713_pt1 | contig 26276 bp, 20 predicted proteins | sample S45metaG_FD_129847 | JGI IMG/M metagenome (GOLD analysis project Ga0163161, IMG submission 129847) | Switchgrass rhizosphere microbial communities from Kellogg Biological Station, Michigan, USA - S4-5 metaG | ecosystem: Host-associated > Plants > Roots > Rhizosphere > Soil | place: USA... | reverse complement strand
CGAAAAAATTTAATGGCAAATGACAAAGCTAAATAGAAAGTCCTTATTAAAAGCAGCTGGCCTGGCCAACGGTTTGGTGGTAACCGGAGATCATGCGATTCTATTCATGATGCCTCTTACGATAGGTAATCACGATCCATGGTGGAAAGCGTCCTCTAAAGAGGATGAAATTTATGGGAAGGATTATGTAGTGAAACGCTTAGAGATTCCGAACAGGTATTAATGCGAGCCCTGTAAATTGTACCGCATCAGCCCCGAAAAGTTCCATGTTAATGTCGGGGTTACCGGTACCTTTGACTTAGAAAAACAGAATTAATCATGGAACAGAAACTTCCTTTACCTCCATTTACCCTTGAAACTGCCATTCAAAAAGTTCAATTGGCAGAAGATGCCTGGAATAGCCAGGACCCGGTAAAAGTATCCTTAGCCTATACCGTCGACAGCGAGTGGCGCAACCGTTCTACTTTCGTCAACGGCAGGGCAGAAATTGTAAAATTCCTAACCGGTAAATGGGAAAGGGAATTAAATTATAAGCTCAAAAAAGAGCTTTGGGCATTTACCGATAACCGCATAGCCGTAAGGTTTGAATATGAATACCAAAATGTAGATGGTCAGTGGTTTCGCGCTTACGGTAATGAGAACTGGGAGTTTAACGAGCATGGCTTGATGCAGCGAAGATTTGCCAGCATAAACGATGTAGCAATCAATGAAACCGACCGTCGTCTCAAGTAATGGATATGTGCTGAAAATCATTAATCCTTGCTATCTTAGATTAAGGTTATAGATTTTATAGGATCACATGAAAAGTGGATTTCCGGTATACGATATTTGTAAATTCTCCGTCAGTCAGCAACAAGACGTCATTATCAGCCAGTTTGGCCCGTATTTGAAGGCGCTGCAAAAGCTACATTTTCCGCATCGCCATGATTTCTACCACTTGGTACTGTTTACAGCAGGTGGTGGAAGCCATTCCATCGATTTTCAGAATTTTATGGTTCAGCCTTTCCAGTTTTATTTTATGGCACCAGGCCAGGTGCACAGCTGGAGCTTCGAGGGAGAAGTAGATGGTTTTGTAATTAATTTTAGATCAGATTTCTTTAAATCCTTTTTGCTGAATCCCGATTATTTGGAGCAGTTTCCTTTTTTAAGTGGCAATGTGAACCATTCTGTCATCGAAATTCCTGTCGACAGCAGGGCATTATTGACCGGCCTGCTGGACCGGGCAGTCATGGAATCAGAAAACAAGCACCCGTTTCGGGTAGATACGATCCGAGTAATGCTCTTGCAACTATTTTTCCTGATCGGGGAAATAAGTACTTCGGAGAAAGACCAGGCTTTGGAATCTCCCAAAAATATCTTATTAAGACGTTTTGAAAAACTCATAGAGCATCACTACCTGGAACTGCGTCGGCCCGGTCAATATGCTGATATCCTGTGTGTCACACCAAATTATTTAAATGCAATATGTAACGACGTATTGGGGACATCAGCCGGTGACATTATCCGAAACCGGATCGTGTTAGAAGCCAAGAGGAAGTTGATTAACCTGAATATTACTGTTACAGAAATTGCCTACAGTCTGAATTTTGAAGACAATTCTTATTTCTGCAAGTTCTTTAAAAAACAAACTGGCTTATCGCCCGACTCATTTCGGCGCGCTATTCATTAATTTTAGCCTAATTTCTGCAGGCATTGGGTATATGTTGCCCCAATAGGAATGCTCTTCTGGCCAATCCAAACCTGGAACTTGTCAAACTTATTGATCTTATCTCTATTGATGATAAACGCACGATGAACCCTGATGAAAGATTTTGCCGGCAATAAATTCAACATTTCAGCAATAGGAACTCTGGTACTTAAAGATTTATTGTCTTCCAGATGTAAGATTGTATAATTTCCAGATGCTTCAAGATAGAGGATTTCCTCTACCTGTGTTTTGATCTGTTGATAGCCATCTTTAATGAAAATCGAACTTTGCTGCTTTATACCTTCAGATCCTGCCCTCAGATCATACAATTCCATTGCTTTATTACATGCTTTTAGAAAGCGCGGTAGTGAAAAAGGTTTTAACAAATAATCTATAGCATCAAGCTCAAAACTTTTTACTGCATGTTCCGAATATGCGGTCGTAAAAATAACCATAGGAGGATTACTTAGGGAGTTGAGCAAGTCCATGCCGTTAATGTCTGGCATTTTGATGTCCAGAAAAATCAAGTCAATTTTATGTTGTTGTAAGTAACGGATGGCATCAAAGGCATTTGTAAATGTGGCTTGTAATGTAACAAACGGAACTTTAGCTGCATGTGATTTTACGACATCAAGGGCAATTGGTTCATCATCTATTGCAATAGCATTCATTTGTTTAAATTTTATAGTTCTAAGGTAAGATGTATAAAGAACTCTTTTGCATTTTCTCTGATAATGAGCTCGTGCCTTTCGGGGTATAGAAGTGCCAGACGTTGTTGCACATTCTGTAAGCCAATTCCGCTTTTAAACCGCTCCGGGTCATTGATTGATTTTAAATGAATGCTGTTGTGTACATCAAAATATAACTTATCTGAGCGGGTTTGAAGTGTGATTTTGATATGTGAAGGATATTGCAGGCTAATTCCATGTTTAAAAGCATTTTCTACGAATGGGATAAGCAACATCGGAGCGATCTGAAGCTCGTTTAATTGTTCTTCGATCTGGGTTTCTATGGTAATATCTGTTGAAACCGAGGTTCTGAGCTTTTGTAAATCAATGTAATTTTTTAAGTATTCTACATCTCTGGAAAGCAAAATTTTATCTTCCAGATTTTCTTGAAGCATAAAGCGCATCATATCTCCAAGTTTTTGTATCCCTTCGCTGGTACGTTCTGCATGTTCCTGAAGTGCTGTACCATATAACGTGTTTAAAGCATTAAACAGGAAGTGAGGATTGATCTGTGACTTCAGGAAATGGAGCGTTGCATCGGATTTGCCCAATTCAGTTTTTAAAGTGACAATTTCTTCCATGTTTTTTCGGTTTCGTGATGTATATATGTTCCAGGCAAATATAGGAACCAGGAAAAGTTGGACAGGAGGATTGATGGCCAATAATGGCTCTAAAACACGGCCGTTTTCTACGGAATCAAATATGCCAAACAAAAGCACTAATATACCTAAAGAAAGAATTGTGGTTAACAACGAATAGCAGATGAATTTTAATACCCGATATTTCTTATGGATCAGATTTGGAATTACAGCGAAAACCAGGATGGCATAATTTGCTATGGTAATGGGTAAAATAAAGCTGAACGCGGCACGGAGAATTATCGGATTGTTAAGCAGTACGGAGCAAGCCTGAAGAAACATACTTATGGCAATTAGCACCGTTACGTCGCTATGAAGCTGGTTTTTTTTATTTTGCAGATCTCTTCTGAAATAGTTTGCAATCATCTTTACAGACAATAAGATCAGCAGATAGGAGTCAATAAGGTTTGCGAAAACGCAAACCTCAATTAATATATAAACGAAGAAAATAGCATTGGAGGGCCTGGTCTCTTTTTTTTCCAGCTCAGGTTTCACAAATAATGCAAGCAGGAAGTAACAGGTGGCAACAAGGATATATCTAAACAAGGTATTTAACCAGAAGTTAGGTTGATAAGGAATGGAGGCAGGGAAATTATGGATACTGACGGCTTGAATTGTTGAAAATATAAAAATAATGACGATAAGCGCCGTAGCTACCCATAGCTCAATTTTTGTGGATTCGTTTAGATTTTTCATCAGTATATAGTTTGTTTTTTAAAGGTTATGAAGCTATCATGTGCTACCCGATTTTATTTATATCGGTTTGTGTACTGCTGCACATGATGGTTTCATTTAATGATGGCTGATTAATTTTGATACAGCAATACTACAAAGGCTTTTTCTTTTAAATTATAAAATGTGATGAAACCCTAACAAAAAGTGACAGATTGATGTGTTTTCGCTTCAATCGTATTTATCTGTTTAGGTTTTCATAAGAATTTTGTTTGAATAATCACGCGCAAACGTTTGTGCCCAGGATTCTATGTGCGAATTAATATGTTTTGTTGAAAAGGGAGCAATTGTCACATTAAAATAACCTGCAGTCCAAATTAGGTTTGTAAATTGTTGATTTGTGCAACGGAAATCGACGCAAACGTTTGCTTGATGTTTTTAAATAATCTGATGCTCTTTTACTTTAATTTAGAACTTAGACATACTAGCCATTAAATGAAACCAAACAGAAGAAAATTTTTACAGCAACTGGCCATTGGGACCGGGGCGTTAACGCTAGGTTTGCCAACTCTTGTCCAGGCAAACAATGAAAGCAATTTGGGTGATTCAATTGATGAACCTCGACCGGGCTCAGCCAGAGGCAGCAATTCTGCATCCAGATTTAATATGAGCGGCTATGCAGCACCTAAGATTGATAAAGTTAAAATCGGCATTATAGGACTCGGTATGCGGGGGCCGGGCGCAGTAAGCAGAATGTCTTTAATTGAAGGCGTAGAAATTAAAGCCCTATGCGATAAATTACCTCAAAGAGCCACTGCGGCACAGAAATACTTAACAAGTAAAGGTTTACCAAAGGCAAAGGAATATTCAGGAGAGAACGGCTGGAAAGAAATGATCGACAAGGAAGGGCTTGATCTGGTTTACATCTGTACGCCCTGGTACCTGCACACGCCAATGGCGGTTTACGCCATGGAGCACGGTAGTCATGCAGCTACCGAAGTTCCGGCAGCGCTGACCATTGAAGATTGCTGGAAATTGGTGGAAACCTCTGAAAAGACACGGAAGCATTGCATGATGCTTGAAAATTGCTGCTATGACTTTTTCGAAATGTTGACGTTAAATATGGTTCGGAATGGGCTGTTTGGAGAATTGGTTCATGCAGAGGGTGCCTATAAACATGATTTGCTTGACTTGAATTTTGATAAAAACGGTTATGCCGACATGTGGAGGCTGAAGCAAAATATTGGTTCCAGCGGTAATTTATATCCTACTCACGGACTTGGACCTATTGCACAATGTCTCAATATCAACAGGGGAGATAAAATGGATTTCCTGGTTTCCGTTTCAAGCAACGATTTTCTGATGGGGCCTGAAGCAGAAAAAAGGGCGCAGAAAGATGATTTCTATAAACAGTTTGTGGGCAAAAACTATCGTGGAAACATGAATACCACCACCATTAAAACAGCCAAAGGTAAGACCATCATGTTACAACATGATGTATCTTCACCACAACCCTATTCCAGAATTCATGTATTGAGTGGTACAAAAGGCCTTGCCAGTAAGTACCCTGAACCAGAGCGTATCGCTTTTGGAGAAGAGTGGATTAAGGATGCAGAATTAAAGAAATTGTATGAAACCTATAGTCCACCAATTATCAAACACGTAGGTGAAATTGCGAAAAAAGTGGGAGGCCATGGTGGAATGGATTTTATTATGGACTGGCGCCTGATTGATTGCCTGCGCAACGGCTTACCATTGGACCAGGATGTTTATGATGCTGCGGCATGGAGCTGTATCGTTCCATTGAGCAAGAAATCTGTTTCCAAAAGATCGTCAAGTATCGATATACCAGATTTTACCAAGGGTGATTGGGCAAATAATAAGCCCGTAAACTTAACACTTGATGGTGGAGGAAATACTACAGTTAGAAGTGTGAAATAACGGAATAATGGTGTACATAAATAGTTGTCGCTGAAAAAACGAATCACATGAAAGAAAATTTGTTAAAAGAAAATCGTAGAACATTTCTAAAGGGCGGTTTAGTCATCGGCGGACTGGCGCTGCTTAGTCCGGAAAAAGCACTTTCCAATTCATCAGTTATTCAGGATAGTGAATATAAAATGATTACCGGGCCATACCTACAGACCAATTTTGGAAACAGCATGTCTGTATTATGGATTACGAGTAAAAATAGCGCCAGCTGGGTTGAGTATGGTACATCTCCCGATAAACTTGATCAAAAGGCATTTGGTAAAAGCAAGTTGGGTTTAAAGCCAGCAGAAAGGCTGACTTGTATAAAACTTGAAAACTTAAAACCAGGGACCACTTATTATTACAAAATTTTTTCGAAGGAAATCAAAGATTTTCAGCCCTATAAACTTACCTATGGCGAAACGGTTTCTGGTTCAACAGAAAGTTTCTTAAATCCCGACAGTTCAAAAGATGAAATTTCTTTTGTGATGCTGAATGATATCCATGACAGGCCAAAATCCATTCCGCTTCTCTTAGACCTGGATAAAGGCAATAAACGTGATTTCGTATTTTTTAACGGGGATGTATTTGACTATCAGGCAGACGAAAAGCAGATTATAGATCATATGCTGCAGCCTTGTGTTGATTATTTTGCCAAAAACCTGCCTTTTGTGTATGTACGCGGAAATCACGAGACCAGAGGCGAATTCGCACGGGAGTTCCCTGCCTATTTTGACCATGTAGCTTACACTGCATTCAGTCTTGGACCTGTCCGTTTTGTGATCCTTGACACGGGTGAAGATAAAGAGGATACGCACCCGGTATATGCAGGTATCGTAGACTTTGACCAGTATCGTGAAGAGCAGGCAAAATGGCTTGAAAATGAAATTAACCGCAAGGAATTTAAAAATGCAGCTTTTCGTATTGTACTGATGCACATACCACCACGTTATTCAGGTGACTGGCACGGCGCCACACATTGTACCAAGCTTTTCGAACCCATTATGAACCGTGGCAAGGTAGATCTGGTATTGAGTGGTCATACACACGAGTACAAAATAAACAAGCCTGCTAAAAATTTAAACAATTACGGCATTGTCATCGGTGGAGGTCCTGGGCAGGGAACCCGGACAATAACCAGGATAAAGGCGACCAGAAAAGAAATTCAGGTAAGTATGCTGGATGATTCTGGGAAAGAAGTAGGCGTTTACTCCGTGTTAAAAAAATAAGCGCACTATAATACCATATAACCAAGCCAGGACTAAAGCCCAGGAAATTTTTCCAGGGCTTTTTTTTTAAAAATTTTCTTTAGCATATTCAGTAGGTAATAAGGTGTCACACTTCGTTAGTTTTCCATATTATACCTGTTTTCATAGCCTGCCCTTAAATTGTAATTTCTATCATTACTGAAGTCCCTTTTCCGGGTGAAGACTGAATATCAATCTTCCCTTTTAAAAACTCCACACGGTTTCGGATATTCAGCCAGCCCATGCCATTAGATTGATTCAGCAAGTTAGTGTCAAAACCATTCCCATCATCTTCTACTGTAACCGCTAATAGTTTCTCCTGTGCGGAGTGGTGTAACTGCACCAATACATTCTTGGCATTGGCATGTTTAATTGTATTGTTCAGCAGCTCTTGCACGATCCGATAAATGGTAACTGAGGTTGTTTGATCAATGTCTGTTTGATGCATCCCTACTGACTGGTAGTTTACATGCAGCACACCGCTCGTATCCATCTCTGTGCAAAGTTCCTTCAGCGAGATGTCCAGACCATATTTTACCAGAATTTCTGGCATCATGTTATGCGCTACCCGTCGCATTTCCTGAATAGAACTATCCAGCATATCAATGCTGCGCTCAAAAGCATTTGCATTCTCCGGGGTCATCACTAAATTCTCTTTGATGTTGCCTAATGAAAATTTTATTCCACTCAGCATTCCGCCAAGCCCATCATGCAGGTCTTTGGCCAGTCGGGTGCGTTCCTGTTCTTCGCCTTTCAGCACGGCCTCTGTTGCGGTCAGTTGCTTTTCGGTTTCCAACTCATCAATTTTTGCCTGCTGCAATTTTTGACGGTGTTTGTAGTTGCGGTAGGTGAGTAAAGAGATAAGTAGCAATGCTACAGCACCTGTGATCAGGAAATAAATAAGGTTGCTTTTTTGTTTGAGTTGTGCCTGTTGGAGTTTTAGTTGACTCTCTTTTTTTTGCGTTTCAAATCTTTTTTCTAAAGCAAGTGTCTTATTTTGAATTTCTTCTCCTCTCAATTTGGATTCTATAATATCTGAACTGTCTAAATATTGCTCTGCCGCAATTACATCATGCAAACCAAATAGAATGCTTGACATTACTTTCAGATTTTCAAACTTCTCTTGTTTCAAATCAAGGCTGTCAGCGATTTTAAGCGAAGCTGAAATATACGCTTTAGCTGTTTTAAAATCTTTTTTCAATAGAAAGTGAAGCCCCATGCCTCTTCCTGATATAGCTTCACCTTCCGGATCACTTATTTGCCTGCTTAGCATTAATGCCTCTTGATGATATTTTAGCATCCCGTCTGTGTCGTAGCGATGAAAATAGATATTGCCAGTTCCTATCAGGCAGGCAAGTTCCAATACTTTGTATCCTGTTTTTTTGGCAATAGTAAGCCCTTCTTTGTAGCAAACCAACGCAGAATCATTGTATTTGAGCGATTGATAGTTATTGGCCAAATTGAGTAAAGCTTGTCCAAGTTCCATCTCCTTTCCTGATGCCCTAAAATATTGAACCGCTTCTTTTCCAAACCGAACCCCTTTTTCATACTGATACAAGCGATAATAGACATTCTGGATCAGGTCGTTCATCCTTGCAGATAAGTAGGGGTCGTTTATCTTTTCAAAGTACTTTTTGGCTGTCTCATAATAATAAACGGCGTTTTCGTATTGGCCAAGAAAGTTGTAACTATTGCCGGTATTCGCTGCTGTTTTTGCAGTAATTACCCTATCATTAAGCTCCTTTGCAATTTGCATGGCTTGCATGTTGAGCTGTAAAGACCGTTCAAACGAGCCCTTTGCATTTAAAATCCCGGTATAGTTTGATATGTATTTTATAATACCTCTCTTATAATTCAAACGTTTACTGAGGTTGCCGGCCATTAAATAATATTTTTCAGCAGTTTTTATATCACCCAGTTCGTATACGTTTCCAATATCTAAATACAATTGAACTTTGGCGGTATCTTCCTTTGCATTGGGTAATAATTTAAGCAAGCTGTCTTTATTCATGACTGTCTGTGCCTGAGAGACCAAACTTAAAAGCCCAGCAAATAATATCAGCAACAATTTTCTCATACCCTAATTTACATTTTTATATCATGCAAATTAAGTATTGCAGAATCACGTTTTCTATCCTCTTTTTTAATGATTTATCAAGAATATGCCTGTGAAAATCATCTTTTTTAATGATTGATGTGCCTTGTTGGTCATTCTACTTTTACACTGTTAATTAATCTTTTAAAAAATGAAAAAGCTATCTGTTACCCTCATTTGTATTTGTTTTTTAAGTGTGCTGCATGCACAACTGTTGAAACCTGTTAAAAACACCGGGAATACCCAGCAAGCTTCCTCAACGCCTGTTGCCATCAACGATGCTGATTATTTTTTGGCCGTTGCAAGGGTTACGATTAAAACCGGAAAGGATAATAAGGAATTGAACTCGAAACTAATTGTAAGAGTATATCCCACCTCTGGTACCGACAATTACCAAAAGGGATATATGATGGAAAATTACATGCCGGAACTAAAAACCTGGAGTACAAAAGAATTTACATTGCCCCAGGCACCAGGTTTCGATCAGGCTTTTAATAGCCTTGCGCATTACAGACAAACCGGTGTGATGGTCGATATACTGTACAATACACAGGGGAACGGGCCTTTTTTTGGATTGGACGCCTGGAAAATTGATGAGATAAGTGCTACGCTGGAGTTTAAAGATAAAAACGGAAACCCGCACCCAACTTTGCCTAGCAAAACAATTTATTTTACCGGATCTGATATGTATCTGGATTTTATGAAATGGCATTTGTTCTGCAAAACAGACGCCTATTTTAATACCCTTCCAACTTTTATTACGAGGAGGGATAATTGAGCTGATAACTCTATGCTATAAGGTAAAATTTTTAAAATGAAAAACTTCAATTGATATGATAACAACAGCATGTAACACTTTTAAAACAGCAATGAGTATAGTATTTGTGCTGTTCTTGCTTGCATTGTCTTCTTGCAAAAAAGATAATACCACGCCCGGTAATAATCCAACACCAAAAGACACAACGCTTAAAGTAAGCTCTTTATCTAACACCACATTGCACTATGGCGATACCCTTATCATTAAGGGCAGCAATTTTTCCGCTACAGCCATCAGTAATACCGTTACGATTAACGGCGTAGTTGCTACATTACAATCAGCAATTGCTACAGAATTAAAGGTAATTGTTCCAGCTGTTGGAGCAGTTAATGGGGAAGTAAAAATAAAAACAGGCAACCAGACTGTGAGCGGTGGCAACATTACTTATGTGCCCGATGTATTTGTAGCGGGTTCTCAGGATAATGGCGCAGGCCCTTTGGCTACCTATTGGAAAAACGGCATTGCTGTTAAACTAAGCACCGGAGAATCGGCATTGAGTTCAGTTTTTATAAATGGCAATGATGTGTATGCAGCAGGATGGGAAAGGACTAACAATTTACAATTGGCCAATTATTGGAAAAATGGCACTAAAACCACACTTGGTACCGGTGCATCTGCTGCTAATAGCATTTCTGTAAACGGTAACGGTGTGCATGTAGGCGGCTGGGAAATCATCAACGGATTTGACTTGCCCAGGTACTGGAAAAATGGGGCAGGTATAACCGTAAATGTTAATGATCCTATTATATCGCAAATCGTTACCGGTAATGGCTCCTGTACAGGAATTTGTATAAGTAACAACAATGTTTACGCTGTTGGAAGTTACCGCAATTCGCAGGGGAGGTTTTCGCCATGGGAATTTACAAATGGGACAATACCTGCCAATACCATACCCAATAACGATAAGCATTGTTTTGCCAACGCTGTTTTCGTGAGTGGAAGCGATAAATATGTGGCAGGCAACCAAAACAATGCAACAACAGGGCTGGCTATGGCTACCATCTGGAAAAATGGAACTGCTCAAGCACTGACCGAAGGTATTGCTTCTTTAGGCGTTGCAACAGCGGTTGTCGTAGTAGGAAACGACGTATATGTGGCAGGATATGAACAAGAAGATTATTACCACGTTGGGCCAACTTTTGCAAAATGTTGGAAAAACGGGGTAGCAGTAAAATTATCAACAACATCATCTGGTGCTACAGGTATTGCGGTTTTTGGTAATGATGTTTATGTATCAGGATGGGAAAACAACGGAAGCTATAATGTAGCCAAATACTGGAAAAACGGGGTGCCTGTTAATTTAGGCAATGCCGTACTTAATTCATCAGGCAATGCTATTGTGGTACGGTAAATAAAATAGATACTTAAAAATAAACCCATGAAAAAATCATTTTTAACCCTCATTTTTTTGTTTGTTGCGATAGTGGTTTTTGCCCGAAAGCAAGCTTTCGCTATAAACGGTTCAGGAAATGAAAATATGTATTCAATTACTGTTCCGCCCACCTGGAGTTTAAATGAAGGTGGAAATAGTTTGACACTGGAAAAAAATACGACTACAGGAAAAAGAATTATTGAGTTGATGAATATGGTAAGATCATCGGGCAATTTAGAAAAAGATATGGAACATATTTTCTTTGAGGTTTTTGATGGTTGGAATATATATAACGGTTCTAACAACCAGTTATTCGAAAAAGGTGATCATGAAAAAGGAGTTACCTGTCAGGGCCTGTCTTATTATATGTTAAGCAATAGCATTACTAAACCTGGGGGTGACGTTATAAAAGGTACGGTGCTGATTATACAAGTAGGTGCAAACGTAGCCATTATTAATACAGCTGATAAGATACTGGGCAGTGAATCTGAAATGGCTCTAAATTTTCTTTTATTCACTTTAAAAATAAATGGTGTTGCCGATAAAAATGTGGATTATAAAAAACAGCTGACAGGTACATGGGCTTCAGGCAGCGGGTCATACGGAAATAGTTTAATTGCTGCTACCAGTTACACCGCAGAAGGAAAATATTATGTGTTAACACAATCTTCTTATACAGTGGGTTATGACTATTATAATGACTTAATTAAGAAAAAACAATTCAAAGGCGAAGGATCATTCTCCTTCAAAGGAAATGTACTGGAAAGAAGATCGGGTTCAGGGTCAAACTCAAAATACTTCATCCGGTTTTATTCGAGAAAATATGGTAATAATGCGTGGAGAGATGTAATGGGTTTGTATGACTGTAATTATGATAAAAACAAAATAGAAACGGTTCTTCCTTTTCAAAAGATTTAATAAAACCTTTATCCCACATCATTAAATTATGAAATACTTAATCGCAGTCATGTTGATGCTCGTTAGCAGCATCTCGTTTGCCCAAAAGCCCAGCAAAGAGCAAATGGAAGCAGACAGAAAAAAAATGGCCGAAGCCCAACAACAGCTGGAGGCCAAAAAGGCAGCCATGAGCCCCGAGGCCAGAAAGAATTTTGAGGATATGATGGAAAAAATGGGAGCCAATAAAGCCATGCAAAATGCACAGCAAGGCTTAAACGATAATGCAAAGGGCAACATGAACGTAATGGTACGGAATACCGATCCGAATATTGTTCCCGATAAAATCTCTGAACTTAAAATTGCCGGCACACCCCAAACCAAGCCTCAGCTAACGGCTTATCTTACACCCATTTTTGCCGAAGCAGATAAACGGATAAAGCCCGAAAGCAAAAGCGCAGTAAAAAATCTAATGAACAAAGGCGAAAAAACCGGAAAGTATGCCATGATATTCTGGGCAAACAATGAATTGGACAAAGCACTGTATCTCTTGCTGAATGCCTGCATCACCAATCCAGACGATATGGTTTCCCTCAATAACCTGGGTAGCCTGCTCACCATTTCAGGTTATGCACATAAATCCCTTCCTGTGTTATTGTATGCCCAAAAATTGCTGCCTGGTAGTAGTACCGTTCTCAACAACACCGGCCAGGCTTTGCTCAGCCTTGGCAATGTCGATAAAGCAAAAGGGTTGTTGATTTCTGCCGTAACTAAAGATTCTACCAATTCCCAAGCCTACCGTTCGTTGGCATTGATTGCACAGAAACAAGGCGATAAACCGCTATGCGCTGGCTATCTTCAAAAAGCCATTGCACACGGAGGTGCGACCACGCAAAATATTAACCTCTTGCAACAGGTGTCGCCCACAGCCGATAAATCAGCTATGTATAAGGCCATACGCAATAATTTTAAGCGCTTTTATAAAGATCACAGCATCACCAAACGCTTTATCATACCCCCAATACCTAATAGTTACGAAAATGCAGTTTCGGCTTATCCCGAAGTAAATGGCTTCTTCCGTAACCTGGACGCTACCATAAACGAAGCAAAAAAAACAGGTGCACAATTGCAAAAAGAATACAGCAAACAACTGACGGATAATATGAATAAACGGATGGCACAAGTGCAACAAATTGTAGCCAATGCCGGAAAACCCGGCGTCGCTAAAATGGTAAAAGATATAAAAGCTGGCTTTACCAATCCGTTTATGGCCCAGGCCAGTATTATGCTGAATGCCATTGATAACCCACAATACAGTGTGTCTTACATCAGCCGGATGAAGAAAGAAACGGCAAACACGAGGCAAGGAATTGAAGAATTGAAGCAGGGATTGAAAACAGATTTTGATCAGAAAATTGATGCTCTGGTCAAAGAGAAAAGTAAACTGGATGACGGAGAAGGCAAAGGAGCAGCAAATGATCGGGCTGTACAAATTGAAAAAGAACTCTGTGAACTAAAAACAGCAAGACAAAATAAATGGCTGGAAAAATCGGCTGAAATCAATAATCAATATATCCGCAATGTGGAAGATCTGATGAACCAGCGTTTACAGGAATATCTATTCTGGAATACGATTGTGATGCAGTCCATGCAAGATCCCACACCTTTAAACTATCAGGCTTATGTTGGCTACCTCAACGATCTAAACGGTTTCCGTTCGTTGTTTCCATTTTATGTAGATGGCGGTTTTTCAAAACCATGTGGCGATTATTTAAAACCAGATAACAATACAAAAGGAAAAATACAGCAATGGGAAAGAGAACATTGCGAAGTGGATTTTGGTTTTGATGCCAAAGTGTTTGGCGGAAAAATGAACTGCGAAGGATTTTCAGTGTATGGCAGTATTCCGGCGGGTGAATTTAGTTACAGCAGAAGCTATGATCCGGTAACCTGGGAAACCACTGGGCATAGTTTTACCACAAAGGCCGGAAAAGACAAAGAATTTGAGATTGGCAAGCTGGGCGGAAAAATTGGCGCATCCGTAGAAACCACTATCCAGTTTGATGGCAATATGAACCCCGTTGATTTGATCGTTACAGGATCAGCAGGAGCAGAAATAAACGGACCGATGGGTGGCGGACTTTCAGCAGATTTAGGTTCTGTAACGGTAAGTGTAAACAGTGGTTTTAATAGTTCCGGGCCTGGATTTACACCCTTTGGCAGCAGTTTTTTAAAATAGATTATATTCCAATGAAAAGAATAGTATTCATTAGCCTGTTACTTTATGGATTTACCATACAGGCCCAACAAACCCAACAGGATTGCACAGCCGAAAGTGTACAAAAAGAACCGGGCAGGTTTTTGGATGCTCATATTGGTTATGCAACAGGCGGAGGCAAAGCAGGTTATTCTACAACCGAAATAGCCAATGCAAAAAAAATGATGACCGCGTTTGAAAATATTTGTAAGCCAAAGTTGCAATTTACCGGAGGGCAGGCAAAGGCTAGTTTTGGATTAAATTCAAAATCATTTTACAATCAGGAGCAGGTAGGCAGCTATACCTACAACCTGGGTTTTCATCAATTTGTTTGTAACATACAAACACACAAACTGGCTATCGTTGATGAATACCAGGGCGTGCTCAGGGTAATTGCAAATCCGTCGTTTCAAACGGTATTTCATTCCTTAGAGGGCAGAGCCGAGGCCTATAAAATTCCCGCAAACAGCCAGAATATCAATGCCCCCTTTATTGCTATATATAATTACTATGCTTTTATAGATAACAGACTGGTAAATGCGATCAATAACGGAAATGGTTTTATTGATGTGACTACTCAAGGAATAGGCGATCAACTGAACCAAAGCCAGGGAATGGTGCTTGAAAATAAACCCGGCAAAGGTTATGGCTGGAATGGCAGTAATGGCTTTGTGACAATGGGTGCCGTTGGTTTGATATACCACCATGCCTTAATTACGCATGCCGATATTCCTTTTTTTATTCCTGTAAGCCGAAAAAAATTCCTTACCGACTTGCTTGAATTTTATGACCGGGAAAAACCTGAGTTGGTGGCGAATATGCAGGACAGGATAAAGAACCTGGCTAAAACAATAATCGAATCGCAGAAAAATAACAGCAGTTATTTGCAGGACCAAAAAAACAGGCAGGCTGTACAGGAACAAAGTGCAAAAGACATACTTACAATAAGTGAGCAGAAAAAACAAACTGTCACTAAATTGCTGCAATCGAAAGATGAAAACTGGCTGAACCAGCAGGCTATTGTCCAAGGGGATAATAAGGCTTTTACCGTTCCTAATAACCGCAACATCAATGCAAAAGAAATATACGGAAATTTTTATTTTACTGAATTTTATACCGGTACCGAAGGTTTAAAACTGTACCAGATCAACACGGAGTACCTGAAAAAATATCCGCCCGGCGGTGCCAAGCCAGCGGTTATAGATGTGATGTACCGTTTCAGAACAGGCGAAAAGTTTTTAATGGGTATTAAAGAAACTTTTATCGATCAACTTAATCCAGACGAGTTTAGGAAACTGTTACAATAAGCCGAGGAAATTTGCGAAAGGCCATAATCATTTCATCACTATTAAAATTCAAAAAATCATCTTTTTTAATGATTGACTTTCAAGTATTTCCAGACTAGGTTTATAAGGAAAAATTAAAACCATGAAAAAAGTAATTTTTATCGTTTTCCTCACTATAGGTGCAGGAGGGATAGCACAAGCGCAGTTTTTAAATAAACTTAAAGAAAAAGCAAAAATAGCTGCAGGAAATTCAGTCGACCGATCGACCGATAAAGTAGTGGATAAAACAGTAAATAAAACTGCCGAGAATGCTACTGATAAGGCATTAAACAAAGTCGGAGTAAAACTGAATAATCTATTTAAAAAGAAAAATAAGAAACGTACAGATACTGTTCCATCCTCAATTCCCGATTCAAATAAAACGGCTATCAAGCCCGAAAATCAAAATCAATAAATTATACCGTATAAACCCATACCTGCACCAAGACGACGAAGAGGAGGACGCTGAAGATGTTTATTACTACAATCTCCGGAAAACGAAATGTTTAATAATTGATATCGGCACAAATTTATAATAACAACCAGGATCTAAGATTTATCTGATTTAATTTTTTCTAAAAAAAATATTGAAAATAAATATATTTATAAAACTTTAAGGTATGTCGCCAATTAAGTTACTAAATACGCTGATAAATGAAGATCCCCTTTTTTATTGCCATATTGACATTATGCAGCCAACTCGCATTTTCACAACTTCACGAAATTAGGACTTTACAGCTCCAGCTACCTGAAATAAAAGATAGTATAGCTAAAAACGATGTATTAAACAGACTGGCGGTTTTAATGGTTTCATGTGACCCGGACAGTAGTTATAGTTATTTAAGACTTGCTCACAATATGGCCGAACGTATGGACTATATTCGGGGTGTGGCAACAGCTTACAAGACTTATGGAGTTTTACTGACTGGGAATAACAACTACCTTGCGGCTCAATATCTAAGCAATTGTTTAGATAAGTTTAGGTCTATCAAGGATAAAGAGGGCGAAAGCATGGCGCTTATGAATATTGCCAATTTGATGTACCTAGATAATGATAGTACAAATGCTTATAAGTATCTAATTAAATCATATCAATTGACGTTAATGTTGAGCAAGGATTCCGTTCGCTCCATTATTATGAACAATATAATCCTGCATAGTCCAAACTATCTGAATCCAGAGGTTAATAGAATGTATCAGACTGGTAAAAGTATAGCTCTCAAATATAGGGATGACCGGATGATACTTTATTTTAAACTATTTGAGGGTTATCAATTATGGGAAAGGGGACAGCGCGGAAAAGCTTTGGGAATTTTAAAATCATCATTGAAAACAGCCGATAGTATAGGGAATAAACTGTTAAAATTGTCAATCTATTTTGAATTGGCTAGCAGATATGAGATGATAGATACTGCTCAAAGCAGGATGTACTATGGGCAAGGACTACAAGAGGCAACAACCCATAATTTTACAACCTATAGAGTTTTATTTGCCAGATCACTTTATAACTATTTTAAAAATAGGCGGGATAATAAAGAAGCGCTTACCTATGTTGGGATAATGCTAAACGCACAACAAAAACATGAAGACGAGCTTAAAAAATATCGTTTTAATGTAGTAAACTTTGTCCTTATGGACAAGGATTTGAAAATTACACAAGAGAAGGAACAGAAAAGAACTGTACTGATGATTGTTTTCATTTTTTTATCTATAATTGCAATTGCTCTATTGTTTTTTGTGTTTCGCTCATTTCAGGTCAGTAAAAGGTATGCAATAGTACAGCGAAAGCTCGCAGACGAAACACAGGCGCGTAATGAAGAATTAAAAAATTGGAACAGATTTCATGACACCTTGCTATCGGTGTTGGCGCACGATCTCCGGCAGCCGTTCTCTTCCGTCATTATGACATCACAACTATTTAAATCTGGTGATAATGTGTTTTCTGAAGATGAACTAAAAGAAATTATGAGTGATCTCTATGATACAGCATCCAAAAGTATAGAACTCCTGGAAGGCCTACTTTGTTGGGTGAAATCCAAAAAAGAAAGCTTTGAGTACAAAACAGAACCCATTATTTTACAAAATAATTTAAGCGAAGCGAACGGATTGTATATATATGATCAAAACAATCAGCAAATTACCCTGCTTAATAAAGTACCAGAGCAATTAATTGTTCACGCGCATAGGCAAATGTTATTGTTCATCAATCGAAATATGATCAGTAATGCAACTAAATATTCTCCAAAAGGTGGATTAATTACGATACACACTGAAATAAAAGATGGATCGACTATTGTCGCATTTTCAGACCAGGGACCTGGTATGACGAAAGAGCAGGTAGATAGGCTCTTTCGCATTGACGAAACGAATGAACAGGAGAGAAGTATCGGTAAGGGAGCGGGGATTGCATTAAGTATATGTTACGATATGATTCAGCAGATGAAAGGCCGACTTTGGGTAGAAACTGAACCTACCAAGGGAACTACGTTTTATTATTCGCTTCCGCAATAAGGTTAGCTGGACGGCCTTAATGGATTTTATTAATATTGATCGGGAAGAGTTTAAAATTATTCTCGTTGCATAGTTGACACATTGATTCCTATTACATACAATTTGTAGTTTCAATTCTGAATAGGGTTATTTACGATTTGCTTTTTCGTTGAAAAGCAAAATATATAATAATCGCACTAATAGACATTAAAATGGATGCTAGAAAAAATGGTGCTCCTGAAAATTCAAATGGCGCATTATCATGTGTAAAATAATAGAATAAATTCGTCATAATCGGAGGGCCTATAATAGAAGTAGTACTCACTAAACTTGCTAATGCTCCCTGTAGTTCGCCCTGTTCATTTGAAGGCACATTTTTGCTGATTATTGATTGTAGTGCCGGTCCACAGATTCCTCCTAAAGAATATGGGATGAGGAAAACAAACATCATCCACCCTTTATTAGTAAATGCAAATAACATTAAACCCAGGGCATAGAATAGTAACCCAAAATATACACTCTTCTGTTCTCCTAATTTTGGGGTTGTCCATCTTATTAGAACTCCTTGAACTAATCCAATCAATAAGCCAAGTAAACCAAGCGACAAGCCTACAGTTCGTTCTGTCCAATTGAATTTATACATGGTAAAGAAATGCCAGTTGCTCTGTACAGCATGAAGAGCGACATAGACTAAAATTAAAGCAACGACAAGGCTTGATATTTTTGATTGTTTTCTCAAAAAATTAAATGTTCCGATGGGATTTGCGCGTTTCCAGTTAAATGACCTACGTTTATCTTTTTCTAAACTTTCTGGCAATATAAGCAGCCCATAAAGAAAATTCGCCATGCATAGTATGGCAGCAGCATAAAAGGGAACTCTTGCTCCATAATGCCCAAGTAAACCACCGATTACCGGGCCTATGATAAATCCTAATCCAAAAGCTGCACCTATTAAGCCGAAATTTTTGGTTCTATCTTTATCTGTGGATATGTCAGCAATATATGCACTAGCTGTTGAAATACTAGCCCCAGTAAGTCCAGCAATGATTCTTCCAAAAAATAACCAGCCAATGGAAGGTGCAATTGCTAATAGTATATAGTCAATGGCAAATCCAAAAAGAGAAATTAAAATAATTGGACGTCTTCCATATTTATCACTGAGATTACCCACTATAGGTGCAAATATAAATTGTGTAATAGCATAAGCGAAGCCGAGCCAACCTCCATATTTTGCAGCTTCGCTAAGGTCACTATGGATAAGTTCTCCAATAAGTTTCGGAACCACGGGAAGTATAATTCCCCAACCTGTAATATCAATCAACAATGTGATAAATATAAATCCAATAGCTGCTTTTTTCCCTGTTTTTTTCATGTTGTAAAATTATACAGAGATAAACAGAGGGTATTGACAATTTAATGGTACTTACATACAATCTGAAAGCTAATGTTCAGCGACCTGTAAATAGTGTAGATACCTAACTGAATATAATTTATTATTCGTTTCTATATGTTTTTGGCGACACACCTACAATTCTTTTAAAGTATCTGCAAAAGACACTTGTTTCTTCAAAATGAAGCTCATTGCTAATTTCTTTAATTGATAAAGCAGAAGATTTTAATAATGTTTTAGCATGCAGAATTGTGATATGATCAATCCACTGTAATACAGATTTGCCAGTTTTCTGTTTTAGGAAAGTAGAAAGATATTGCGGTGTCAAATGTAATTTTTCAGCATAAAACGAAACGTTTCTTTGTTGGTTAGCATGCTTTGAAATTAGTTGATAAAAATCGTCTATAATCTCATGTGTACGGTTCTTTACTAAGCTTTTGTTTTTCGGTAAATTAGAATATACTTCAGAAATCATACTAATCAGAACCATAACAAGATGGCGTAGCATTTGCGTCTTATTGGGACTAGGGGTTTTATGATAGAATTTTTGTATAAGTGTCAATAATTCATTTTGGAGCTTTATGTCTTCGGGTTGAAGTCTGATAATTGGTTGCCATCTAATTTGATTATTCATTACAAACTCACGTAGAACCGGAAATTCTGTAATAAAATCTAATGAAAGACCAATTGTCAATATTTCTGCATCTTTACTCAATGACTTTGTGTCGATCATCAATTGCGGTTGTAAAATAGCAATATCACCCGAGTTGATTTCATACTCTAAAAAGTGGATTTGCGATTTCATAGATCCTTGTACCATGAATCCTAATAATAAACCATCAAATAGGCGACTATGACTTGTGTATTTCTTCTTTGGGTCATTTTGTTGACTGAGAATAACTATCCCTTCCGTCTTTTTTGAAGGATCAAGATTGTACAATTTATAGACGTTATCCAAGGTTATAAATAGGGCCATGTTCAAATGTCGGAAAAAAAGCGTGGCTAAAGCAAATCCTAATGAGGTGCTGCTTTGCAAATTGTATGTAAAAAGAATTGTTCTGTAATGGCTGTTACAATCAAATCCTAACCGTTCCGAAATCTTTTATGCTAAAAGGCTGCAGATCTATCAGGTCTTTCATCGTGAGGAGGAACGACGACACGATCTACCTGCTTATTTATCTTTTTCTATTTTCTTTAATCGATTATCAATTGAAAAAAGATAAAAAGAAAGACCGATAAATATTACGGCGATGGTACCAACCACCACGTCGATCTTTTCAGAACTACATAACGTATCGATTACTTGTGTACATGAAGACGATTGAGCGAATAGGTTAAGTGAACTTAATATTAAAGCAGTGATTATTATCATTTTCTTCATTTGTAATTATATGTAAAGTCAGCTGCTTCCATATAGGAAGGCAGCCGACAGGTCAAGACAGGATATTTACTGTTTCTTTGATAATCAATTGAATTAAGCGGGGGAGTTGCAAGATTGGAGGAAAACATCTGTAAAATTGGAGAAGGTTTGATTTGCGGCCTCTATAGCTTCTTGCGCGGAATCCTCATGAATATACCGGTCGAGCACCGAAGTAAAGGAAGCCCATTTAGCGCCGGTTTCTGAACCGTATCCCCCAAAAAAAGAAATACCTTTTCTCAACCCATTCTTTGCGAGCATCTGGATGATAATTGTGCCTCCCATCACAGAACCTTCCATTACATAAAGAGCGCCCAGCGCTTTAACCGTATTGTCAATTGTAGGAACCGACAGCTCCGGCAGTCCTGTTAGTTCAGTTCCAAGGCTTGCGATATCATCCGCAAGGCTGATGGCATGTCTTCTTTCCGTATAGTCGGGCAGAACTTCAGTAGATATATATGGCATGATAGCCTTTTCCAGACGGCTGAAATACGCATAAAATATTTTCAGCAGATCTGCATAATCTTCGTTGTTGCGAATGTTTTTTAGTCGAACGACTACCAACTTTTCTAATTGCTGATGCGCTGCTGCAGTTTGTTTTCTTAATTCTTCATGTATCATAACACTTTAATTTTATAGTTAACTTTTTTCAATCAATTTACCCCGCCACCCTGGCTGCGGTACAAATCGGTAATAGCCGAGAGCTCCTGTCGCTTGATGGAAGCCAAATCCAGCTCGCTTTTCAATACGTTTTCCTGTGCGGTGATCACCTCCAGGTAGTTCGCCATGCCGTTTTGAAAAAGCAAGCCAGCATTTGCAGTCGCTTGCTTAAGCGTTGCGACACGTTTGGCCGCAATAAGGTACTGCTGTTTTAATTTTTCGATTCCTACCATTGCGTCTGATACCTCACCAACTGCATTTAATATGGTTTGCCGAAAAAGAATAACCGTTTTCTCCCGCTCGATACCAGCTAATTTATACTGTGTACTCAATTCCTTATGCTGCAGCAATGGTTGTAGTATACCCGCTCCAACTACGCCAAACAGTGAGCCGGGAATATTGAACCAATCACTTGCTTTCAGCGCATTAGCACCGCCGCTTGCAGTGATCCGCAATGCTGGGTACATTTGAGCCTTACTGATCCCTAATTTTGCATCCGCAATGACCAGATCTAATTCACGGCTTCTTACGTCTGGTCGCCGGCGAAGCATTTCCGATGGAACGCCAGCTGAAAATTCATCGGGGAACCTGATGTCGCCGAGGATGGCATGTCGATGGATGACGCCCGGCAATTGGCCCGTAAGGATATGCAGTGCATTTTCCTGTAATGCCATTTCTTGTTCGAGCTGAGGAATGAGGCCTGCCACAGTAAGTTGTTGTGCCTGAGCCTGCTGAACAGCCAGGGAGGTAGCCTGACCGGTATTATATTGCACATTTACTATGCGCAATGTACTGTCACTTAACGCCGTGTTATATCGTGCAACCCGTAACTGTTCGTCCAGCATGAGCAGGTTGAAATAGCCTTTGGACACACTGGCAATAAGATCAGTCTGCAAGGTTTTTCTTGCTTCATCACTTTGCAGGTAGGCTGCAAGCGCGGCCTTATTGGTGTTGCGTATCCTTCCCCAAATATCAGCTTCCCAGGAGAGGCTTGCACCAATAGAATAATCTTCCATGTGATTGGAGCCAAAAAACTGGGAGGTAGTCAAACCGTTGAGGCTGTATTTCGATGGAATACTCGTGCTGGCTGTGGCATTGAAGTAGAGACTAGGCACATTGTTCCATTTGGATTGCTTTACAACTTGCTGCGCTTGCTCTATATTTTTTAACGCGATAAGCATATCGAAGTTTTTGATCAGGGCACTGTCGATCAGCGCATGTAACCCTTCGTCGGGGAAAAAGCTTTTCCATGGCAGGGCACTTATACCCGGGGTGTCTTTCACTGCTACATTATTGAAGGTAACCGGCAATTCAGGTTTGGGGGCCTGTACATCTGCAGAGATCTTACAACCTGCAGCCATAAAAAGCAACCCGATCATTAAGGTGATTCGATTATAGTTTTTCATTGAATATTTCCTGGAGTTAAACACTTTTTAATTGACTATTTCGGTTTCGAGTACCAGTTTGGGTTCTAAATGAACCTTTTTACCAGCAACTTTTTCATGAAGGCTCTGAAAAACCACAAACAAAACCGGTATAATAAATAGCCCCAGGACAACCCCGCCTAGCATACCTCCGGCTGCGCCGATACTAATTGAATGATTACCCATGGCAGAAGGACCGGTAGCCCGCATCATAGGAGAGATACCTGCCACAAATGCAATGGATGTCATAATAATCGGGCGAATGCGAAGTCTGGCAGCCTCCAGTGCAGATTCCACCAGTGTGTGGCCGGCATGTCTGCGCTGTACGGCAAATTCTACGATCAGGATCGCATTTTTTGCCAATAATCCGATCAGCATAATCAAGGCAACCTGGATGTAGATATTATTGTCAATGCCAGTCATACCAATTGCCATAAAAACCCCTATAATACCAGTAGGCACTGAAAGTACTACGGCCAGTGGAAGAATGTAGCTGTTGTACTGAGCACACAACAAGAAGTACACGAATAACAGAGAAAGGATAAAGATGACTACAGACTGGCCACCAGAAGAAATTTCTTCTCTTGTCATCCCTGAAAATTCGTAAGAATAACCAGCAGGTAAAACATTTGCTGCTACTTCCCTAACGGCCTGAATCGCATTTCCTGTGCTGTAACCAGGTTTCGGAAGAGCATTGACACCTATTGAATTGAACAAGTTATAACGGGTGATCGCTTCGGGTCCGTATACTCTTTTCAACGTTATCATGGTATTCACTGGGACCATGTTACCCGATTTGTTCTTTACATAAATTTCATTCATGGAGGCCGGATCTGCACGCTCTTCCTTCTCTGCTTGTACCATGACCCGATAGTATTTACCGAAGCGGTTAAAATCAGAAACCTGGGCACTACCGAAATAGGACTGCATGGTGCTTAGCACATCCTTTTCATCCACCCCCAACTGCTCGATTTTTTCATGGTCCAGTACCATTTCATATTGGGGATAGTCGGCACGAAATGTGGTGAACGCCACAGCGATTTCCTTGCGCTTCATTAATTCGGTAATAAAGCGGTTCGCAATTCCACCAAATTTATCCAGCTTGCCACCTGCTTTATCCTCCAGAACAAAATCAAGCGCATCAACATTACTGAACCCCGGTACAGTCGGGAAAGAAAACACGAAGAACTGTGCGCCTTTAATAGTGGAAAGACGCTTTTGCAATTCAGCCATATTTGCTGCAACATCATTCATTTCACCACGTTCACCATCTTTTTTCATCCTGAAAAAGGCAACCCCCGAAGATGGGCTGGTAGAATTGGTCAGCACATTAAAACCTGCCACTTCGTTGAAGGCAAATTTTGCCTTCATGTCCCTCACTTTGTTCGCCGCTTCATCAAGAATAGCCTGAGTTCTATTCATAGAAGAACCCGGTGGAAGGTTCACCGATATGGCTATAAAACCCAGATCTTCAGATGGAATAAAACCTGTAGGAGTTCTGCGAATCAGCCAGCCGGTAATCAGTACAATAAGTACAAGCCCTCCAAGACTGGCCCACTTGAACTGGATCATCTTTTTAACCCCTCTAACATATTTGCCGGTCACATTTTCAAATCCTTTATTAAAAGCAAAGAAAAACCGCTGTTTGAAGCTTGTCGGCTTTTCATGATGATCATGATTTACATCTTTTAACAATAAAGCACACAATGCCGGACTTAGTGTTAGCGCATTCAATGCAGATATGGAAATAGCAATTGCGAGGGTGAACGCAAACTGACGGTAAAATACCCCTGCAGAGCCTTTCATAAAACCAACAGGAAGGAATACAGCAGCCATTACCAGGGTAATTGAAACAATCGCACCGGTGATTTCATGCATTGCGGTTGTGGTGGCTTTCTTTGGCGTCATATTCCGATGCTCTAATTTGGAATGCACAGCCTCGACGACAACGATGGCGTCGTCCACAACAATACCAATAGCAAGTACAAGTGCAAATAAGGTCAGCAGATTAATGGAAAATCCAAACACAGACATAAAGAAGAAGGTCCCAATAAGGGCAACAGGAACAGCTATTGCAGGAATCAGCGTCGACCGGAAGTCTTGCAGGAATATATATACTACAATAAAAACAAGGATAAATGCTTCCAGCAAAGTATGTTCAACCTGATCTATGGATTGATCCAACATATCCTTTGTATTGTATAGTATTTGCTGTTTAATTCCCGGCGGAAAATCCTTCTCGGCTTTTTTTAGGAATTCTGCAACCTTGGTTTGTATTTCCCTTGAATTGGAGCCGGGCAATTGTATGACCTGGAACAGAATGCTTTGTTTATCGTTAACAGTATTGAGCGAATTGTAAGTATAGCTAGCCAATTCAACCTTGGCAACATCTTTGAGTTTCAGGATGCTTCCATCCGGATTCGATCTGATGATCATATTCCCATATTCCTCTGGTTTGGTATATTTTCCTGAGTACTTGAGCACATATTCAAAAGAGCGGTCACTGGACTCTCCAAATCTTCCCGGCGCGGCTTCCTGATTTTTACTTTTAACAGCGGCCATCACTTCAGTTGGGGTGATATTGTAAGCAGCCATTTGGGCTGGTTTGAGCCAAATGCGCATAGAATAATCCCGGTTGCCGCCATAAAGGGTAACCTGCCCAACGCCCTGTATCCGTTTAAGCTCCGGTATCACGTTGATTTGTGCGTAGTTGGTCAGATAAGTTGCATCATACAACTTGGGCTTTTCACTCATCAGGTTAATTGCCATAATAAGCGAATTCTGTACTTTTTGAGTGGTGATTCCAGCCTGAACCACCTCCAAGGGTAAAAGTCCGGTTGCAGATGATACCCGGTTCTGTACATTTACCGCTGCCTGGTCAGGATCAGTGCCCAACTTAAAATAAACTGAGATCGTTAAGGTTCCGTCGTTACTCGAAGTGGAACTCATATAGGTCATATTTTCGACACCATTGATTGCTTCCTCCATTGGCGGGGCTACCGCGCGTACCATAGTTTCCGCATTTGCTCCAGGATAATTGGCTGACACCTGTACTACAGGAGGAGCTATATCCGGGAATTGTTGTACGGGTAGATCCATGAGACCTACCAAACCGAGAATGACCAGCATGATGGAAACCACTGTGGCGATAACCGGCTTATCGATAAAAACTTTTAACATGATTTTATAATT
>Ga0163161_10000712_pt1 | contig 26295 bp, 20 predicted proteins | sample S45metaG_FD_129847 | JGI IMG/M metagenome (GOLD analysis project Ga0163161, IMG submission 129847) | Switchgrass rhizosphere microbial communities from Kellogg Biological Station, Michigan, USA - S4-5 metaG | ecosystem: Host-associated > Plants > Roots > Rhizosphere > Soil | place: USA... | reverse complement strand
TTCTCGTCAGTTTTTTTCGCCAGCATCGCCATGCGGAACTGATAACCACAGTAGCCGCTAATTCCGGCAACCAGGCCACTTAAAATCCCGGTAACTAATAGAAGTGCCCACCACAATTTTATGCCAGTCATTACGGCCACACGGCCAGCAAGGACGTTATCATTAGGTAGACTTTTAAATAAAGCATAACCAATCCAAAGTAAGAAAATAGCAAGGAAAGATTGCCAAAAGGCTATTTTTCCTGTTTTGCCGATAATGCCACAGGTGGCAAATGAAATCACAATAATGATCCACCAGGGGGCAATCATTTGTAAAAGGAAGCAGATTATTAATATAACAATGAAAACCATTTTAGCCTATTTAGAAATTTTTAAACGAGAAATAACCGTGCCCGACTTATCATCAGGACTTTGCATATAAAACAGATCATACAATTTGCCATTTGCCCAGGTATCGATCATATTGTCATAAAATTTGCTTCCGGGATTGCCTGATTGACCGCCTGGATAAACCCCGTGCCCTTTTGGCGTTTTACCCAGCTCAATTACCATCCGCCATGAAGGTCCGTTGGCTTCGCTCAAAGCATTAATTGTTGTTTTCGCGCCACCAATCTGTAAAACCTTTGAACCAAATCCTGGTATTTTAGCCAGGTGTGGTACGTTGGTCTGTTTTACATTTGCCCAGTCCCAATCTTTGTTTATCGGCCCAAAGCGTCTTTCTAAACTATCGCAGCTATATTTAAAAGCTTCATTAACCAGGTCAGATAATGTTTCTTTTTTGCTGGTATTGATATTATCATACCAGGTTGCATTGGGTTCTTTCAGGATCATTTCCACCGTGCGGTCTCTCGAAGGGTAACGCATCGGGATTCCTTTAACCTCGAATTCGTCCGCCCAGATATCATGTGATAAGCGTTTGGTCCATATCTCAAATACGCTGGCTGCAATTTCGTGGGCATCGTAACGTTTGTTCCATTTGTTCAGGTAGGCCAATGCTTCTTTTTGTGTGGCGTTTAACTGCTCATTATTCAATAAGGGCAATAAAGCAGGAACCAGATTTTGTGCCATAATGCTATAATTATCGGTCTGCATCAAACGGATGCTATCCAATGTAGCCTTGTTCATGGCTGATAAGCGGTCGTTGATCCTTTTGCCACGCTCATAAGGTGCAAATTCCCAGTTAATGTAGTATGGATAGGTAGTATCGGTAGAAGACTGATTGGCTGAGCTTACAAAACCGCGTTGTGGATTCTTAACTGTTGGATTCTGTGCATTTGGGATCCAGCCATGCCAATCGTAGGCCGGGTCTGTACCATCGAGGATAAACTTGCCTTGATCCTTCCATTTTAAAGGAAATTTCCCATTTGGCGTGATGGCAATGTCATTATCTACACTGGCGAAAACAAAGTTTTGTGCAGGTGCGGTATAATAAGTTAAAGCCTTACGGTAGTCGTTATAATTTTTTCCACGGTTCAGGTAATAAAAAGTCATGAGCTCGTTCGATTCATCATGTGCGATCCACCTCAAAGCGTCGCCAACAGGCACATTATCGGCCCTGCCATACTTTGATTTTTGAAAATATACCACTGGCCCGTGATGCGTGTAGTAAACGGTATCTATTTCATCTTTTCCACCACGGATTTTAATCGTTTCCAACCGCTTTGTTGTGGCTTTCCACTTATTGTTGTACCAATATTCGTTGTGGCTGGAATCTTTAAACTTAATCTGATAAAAATCCAGTACATCGGCGGCAACATTAGTTACCCCCCAGGCTATTTTCTGGTTAAAACCTATAATTACGCCAGGCGCACCAGGCAATGAAACGCCATAAGTGTTTACACCTGGTGCATGCAATTGAATCTGATACCAGATTGAAGGAAGTGTTAAATCCAAATGTGGATCGTTTGCCAAAATCGGGTATCCTGATGCAGTTTTAGCGCCAGATAAAGCCCAGTTATTACTGCCAATGCCTTCTATTTTTTCGGTTGTTTTTACCTCGCCGGTTTGCGCCTGGGTGAAGCTTTCTGGCGTTTTAGGTGTTGGTAAGGGAGAGAAATTCCATTTAGTGCCAACAGGTATGATCGGGTCTTCGCGGAAAGGATAATCCGGAAAAAGATTTTTGGTCACCTCGGGGCCGAATTTTTTCAAGATATTTGTCATGTAAAATTCGTCGGAACCCATAGCTAATACTGCCGACATCTGTTTTAGGAGCAGCGCACATTTTACAGGTGTCCAGTTTTCAGGCTTAAAATCGAGTATCTTGTATTCTAAAGGATAATTGGCTTTAGAAAGCGTTTTGATGTAGGCATTAATCCCTTCGGTATAAGCTAAGATCATTTCTTTTGCCTTAGGATCGGCCATCATGCCTTTTAACGAGTTTTCTGCGCCGTAAACCATGCCCATCCGGCGCTGATACCGGTCTACTTCTATTGCTTTATCGCCAACTACTTCACTAATTCTTCCCGCTGCAAAACGGGTCTGGAAATCCATTTGCCAAAGGCGGTGCATGGCGGTTACATAACCTTGTGCCAGGTACAGATCGTGATCATTCTGTGCGAAAATATGTGGAATCATACGGTCGTCAAAAACGATTTCGATTTTATCTATTGCCCCTTTGATTTTCGCTTTATGGTTAAACATAAAATGATTGTTCTCTGCATTTTGCCAGAAACCCATAAAAGGATTTAGGAATTTCAACAGTGGAGGTGTACTACCTAATTTGGTATTAAATAAAAAAGCTAATGCTATCGGAATAATGATGCAGAATACGGCTTTAATTTTATTCATAATGGTTAGCTAACAAGTCTTTTGCTAAGATAGGGCAAAATGACGGTTTATGTTTAATGCAAAATACAACAAACTGTATATCAATCAAAATTATAATTCGAATTGAAATTATTATGCTAACATAATTTGTTTAATTCAAAAAAAGAATTTAAGTTTATATAACTAATAATACAAACAACCAAATTAACAATCGTTTATGAGCAGAATTTTTACACAGATCTTCTATGTGTTATTATTTGTGTACGCAGGTAACATTGCGGCACAGGCACAGAGTATTACGGTTAGCGGTACCGTAAAAGACAAGCAATCGAAAGAAGGCCTAGCAGGCGTGAGTTTAACCATCAAAGGCCATTCTGGCGGTACAGCCTCTACAAGCAACGGTAGCTTTACATTTACAACAACAGCCAAAGTTCCCTTTACGTTGGTGGCGTCTTATGTAGGCTATGGTACAGTAGAGCAACAGATTACCGGGAATGCTACAGGAATTAACCTGGAACTCGAAACGGCAGTGGTTTTGGGAGGAGATGTGGTTGTTTCGGCATCGCGTACTCCTGAGCGTATTTTAGAATCACCGGTTTCTATCGAGCGGATGAGTGCTGCTTCGATCAGGGAAATTGCCGCACCATCATTTTACGATGCTTTGAACAATATGAAAGGTGTAGAAAGCAGTATGCAGAGTTTAACTTTCAAGTCGATTAATACGCGTGGTTTCAATTCAAATGGTAACACCCGTTTTAATCAATATATAGATGGAATGGATAATCAGGCTCCTGGACTAAACTTCTCAGTGGGTAATATTGTGGGTATAACCGAGCTCGATGTAGATAATGTTGAACTCCTGCCAGGTGCTTCATCTGCCCTTTACGGAGCAGGTGGTATTAATGGTACCTTATTAATGACCTCAAAAGATCCTTTTAAATATCCTGGAGCAAGCTTTCAGTATAAAACAGGAGTAAACCATGTTAATGATGATAATAGCAGTGTGCAGCCTTTCAATCAGTTGGATGTGCGTATGGCAAAATCATGGAACAATAAGTTTGGCGTAAAAGCTGCATTTTCATTCCTTCAGGCTAAAGATTGGATTGGGAATAATCTTACCAATTTCGATCGGGTTTCGCGTACTGTTAAATCGGGAACAAGAGAATCTGATCCAAACTACGATGGGATCAATACCTATGGTGATGAGTTGAGTCAAAACATGAGAAATGTAGCACAGAGCGTATTGGCATCAGGAACAGCAACCTACATTAAAAATTATGGATTGGCAACGGGGGGAATGGTTCCGAGTCAGGCGCAGATTACAACATTCCTTTCTACAAATGCGCAGACCAGACCATTTTATGTAGGATTGAACACGCCGGGTTTAATTCCCAATCAGAACATTACCCGAAACGGTTATCAGGAAGCTGATCTCGTAGATTACAATACCAAGTCATTGAAAGCATCCGGAGCTTTATATTATAATATCAGTAATACAGTTCAGGCAACTTTTCAGGCCAATTGGGGAACAGGTACTTCGGTTTACACCGGATCTGACCGTTATTCATTACGTAATTTCAATATTGGCCAGTACAAATTGGAGGTAAAAGGAGAAGATTTCATGTTACGTGGTTATACCACACAAGAGCGTTCGGGCGATTCTTACATTTCTTCTATCTTGGGTAGTTATATTAACGAAAAATCTAAAATTTCTCAGGCATGGTTTCCTGAATATGTAGGTAATTATGTTGGTGCCAGGTCGCTGGGACAGACCGACGCACAGGCTCAGGCCTTTGCCAGGAATGCAGCCAACTCTGCTTCAGCAGGAGGAAGCGCTTATTTTGCGCCAGGTTCCCCCCAGTTCCTTCAGGCAAAAGATCAGATTATGAATACCACAATCAGTGCTTCGGATCCTACGAAAGGTATCTATGGTGCTAAATTCGATGATAAATCTAACTTATATCATTACGAAGGGCTCTATAATTTTACCAACCTTTTCAATAAAGTGGTAGAGTTTCAGGTAGGTGCATCATATCGTTTATATGACTTAAATTCGGCAGGAACAATTTTTAACGACCTAACAAATTCTATTGATATTAAAGAATACGGTTCATTTGCACAGATCGGTAAGAAATTCTTTAATGATAAAGTTAAATTTACCTTTGCAGGGCGTTATGATAAAAGCCAGAATTTTGAAGGCAGGTTTACCCCAAGGGTAACCGGTGTGTTTACTGTAGCGAAAAACAACAACATCAGGGTTTCTTATCAAACAGGTTACCGTAACCCGACCACACAAAATCAGTATATAGATTTATCAGTAGGTGGTGGCACGCAGCGTCTAATCGGTGGGCTACCAGAAATTATGTTCAATAAATATCACCTGGATACCAATAAACCATTTACGGATGTAAGCTATCGTGCATATCTGGCATCTGCCGCTACTACTGGTGTACCGAATCCTGCTTTATTGCAAGCCTATAACTTTGACGCACGGGGCGTGCGTCCAGAAAGCGTGCAATCTTATGAATTGGGTTATAAAGGATTGGTTCTTCCAAATTTATTGATCGATGCGTATGGTTACTATAGCATCTATAAGGACTTTATTACAGCAGTAGATGTTTACCAGAATGTTGGCGGAAGTTTTGTGAAATTCGGTGTTCCGGTTAATGCAGAAGGTGAGGTTAATTCTTATGGGGCAGCGCTAGGATTAGATTATCTGATCGGAAAATACAACATCAGCGGTAACGTTTCCTATAATGAAATCGGCGATTTACCTGTTAATTACATTAACGATTTCAATACCCCAAAAATCCGTTACAACCTGGGTTTTGGTAATAAAGAAATTATTAAAAACTTTGGTTTTAATTTGGCGTATCGCTGGCAAGATCAGTTCTACTGGAATTCTTCTTTTGCCTCAGGTCAGGTACCTGCATACAGCTCTTTGGATGCTCAGGTTAGTTTAAGGATACCTTCGGTACAGTCAGTAATTAAACTTGGTGGCTCTAACGTACTGAACAAATATTATTTCACTTCTTACGGAAATCCGTCGGCAGGCGCTATCTATTACGTAGCCATTAGTTTTAATCCATAACCAGTTAATTGAGTTTTAAGGGCCTTCTATGCTAAAAGTATAGAGGGCTTTTTTGTGCGCTGATTATCAGTTTATCTTTTATGGTTTTACCATACTGTAGGTTAATTTTATGTCAATATCGCCTAAAAATAAATAGCTTAGTGTAAAAATCACACTATTAAAACAATCTTTTCATAAAAAAGCTACACCCCTTTTGCAAAATATTTGTATTATAGTACTTTCTTAAGCACATCCCGGTTTAAGAACCATGAATTTAAAATTTTGAATAAATAAGGATGGAAGCGCAAAACGACAAACCTAACGAGACAAGTGATCTGATCGAAAAGGAGCAAGAAATACAGCATTTAAACAATCCAGTTGATATATCGGTAAAGCCAATTGTTAAACAATACCTTGGTGCAGTTAAGAAAGTAAAAAAAGAGGGCAACCGTTTTTATTTTTCTGATGGTGATGCAAGAGTAGAAGTTCGGGTGGTAAGCGACGATATTATCCGCGTTCGCCTGGCTCCTCATGGCGTTTTCTTAGATGATTTTTCTTATGCCGTACCCGAAGTAGATCAAAAAGTTTCTGTTTTTAAAATGCAGGAACACGACGATCATTTCACAATCTCTACTCATGCGGTAACTTGTAAAATAGAAAAAGCAAACTTCCATATTTCTTTTTCTGATAATATCACCAATGTAGTAATGGTTGATGAAGCCAATTCTATGCACTGGGAAGAAAATGTAGATTTTGGTGGTTATTATATCTACGCAACCAAAAAATGTCACCCTGAAGAAAATTTCTTTGGTTTGGGTGATAAATCTGGTAATTTTAACTTGCGGGGGCGCCGTTTCGAAAACTGGAACACTGATGCCTACTCTTTCGGGTGGAACCAGGATCCACTTTACCGCACTATACCCTTTTATATTGGTTTGCACAACCAGGCTGCCTATGGTATCTTTTTCGATAATACCTTTAAATCGTATTTCGATTTCGGATCGGAGGATGTAAATAAAACCAGTTTCTGGGCCGATGGCGGAGAACTGCAATACTATTATATCCATGGACCACATATTATGGACGTAGTTAAACGTTATGCAACTTTAACTGGGACACATCCGATGCCGCCGAAATGGACTTTGGGCTATCAGCAGTGCCGCTGGAGTTATTATCCTGAAACAAAAGTTAAAGAAATAGCCAAACAGTTCAGGGAGCGTAAAATCCCTTGTGATGCCATTTATCTGGATATCGATTACATGGATGGTTACCGCTGTTTTACCTGGAACAAGAAATACTTTCCGGATCCGCGGAGAATGATTAAAGAACTTTCTGATGATGGCTTTAAAACGGTGGTCATGATCGATCCGGGAATTAAGGTAGATGATGATTACTGGGTTTTAAAGAAGGTAAAGAGAAAAGATTTTTCTGTCGCCGTAGCGACGATTATTATATGGAAGGGCATGTTTGGCCAGGGCGCTGCCAGTTTCCCGATTTTACCAATCCAAAAGTACGTAGCTGGTGGGGTAATTTATATAAAGAGCTGGTAGACATGGGCGTTGCAGGTTTCTGGAACGATATGAATGAACCAGCTGTATTTGGTTCAGGTACTTTCCCCAATGATGTCCGCCATAATTATGATGGTTACCGCGGCTCACACCGTAAGGCACATAATGTTTATGGCATGCAGATGGTGCGTTCTACCTATGAGGGATTAAAAAAACTGATGCGCAATAAACGTCCGTTTACGATTACAAGGGCTGGTTATTCGGGCATGCAGCGTTATGCAAGTGTTTGGACCGGCGATAATATTGCAACCTGGGAGCATTTAAAGATCGGGAATATACAGTGCCAGCGTTTATCGGTTTCTGGCGTGCCTTTCTGTGGAACAGATATCGGCGGATTTAGCGGTGAGCCAGATGGAGAATTGTTTACCCGTTGGATTCAGCTAGGTACATTTTCTCCTTTCATGCGCGCACACTCTGCCGGCGATACCGCTGAACGGGAACCTTGGAGCTTTGGGCAATTTTTCGAAGATATCAACCGTAAGTTTATCGAATTAAGATATCGTTTAATGCCATACCTGTATTCGGTTTTCTGGGAGCATCACCGTTATGGTTTCCCTATTTTAAGGCCTTTAGTGATGCTTGAGCAAGAAAATATCAGCAACAGTTTCCGTCAGGATGAATTTTGCTACGGTGATAAACTATTGATATGCCCGGTTTTAGAGCAGGGTGCAATTTCCAGAAAAGTTTATCTTCCAAAAGGAACCTGGTATAATTTCTGGACTAATGAAATCCTGGATGGCGGCAACGAATATACGGTCGATGCGAAGATAGACAGTATGCCAATGTTTGTAAGGGCAGGTACAGTTTTGCCAGAATATCCGGTAATGCAGTATGTTGATGAAAAATCGATTACCGAAGTAGTATTGAATATCTATCATAGCGATTATGAGGTTAATTCGTACATGTACGAAGATCATGGTGATACGTTTGCCTACGAGCAGGATATTTATCTGGAAAAGAAATTCACTGTAAAAGGCGATACCCAGACCATTAAAGTGAACCAGCGTAATGAAGGATTGTATACGCCTAATTATGAATTTTATGTCTGCAATGTGATCGGCGTAAAATTTCAGGTGAAAAAGATCATTATCGACAATAAAGAGGTGAAAGATTTTTATACCGATGATCAGAATATCCTGCATTTTAAATGCAATAAAAACTTTACCGATATACAGATTTTAAGTCTGTAAATCTTTTAGCCCCAAATGCTGTTTGGTATTTGGGGCTTCATTTATCTAGCCAAAATACCTATGCCAGCAGCAAAAAAAGTTCCTGTAAAAAAATCATCCCAACCAAAAACTGATCAACAGAAATCCGTTTGGGTCCACACTTTATTTACCGATTACGATATCGATCTTTTTCTTGTAGGAAAGCATTTTAGGCTTTATGAGAAAATGGGTTCACATTTAATTACCGTTGATGGAACCGCTGGGACTTATTTTTCGGTTTGGGCTCCAAATGCCATCCGTGTAAGTGTAGTGGGTAATTTTAACGATTGGGACAACACTTCACATCCGCTGAGCGTACGGTGGGATAAATCGGGTATCTGGGAAGGTTTTATCCCTGGAATTGCAAAGGGCGAAGTTTATAAATATTTTGTTAAAGGTTTTGATGAATCTGAGCATTTAAAAGGTGATCCTTATGCCAGAAGATGGGAACATCCGCCACAAACAGCTTGTATTGTTTGGGATACCGATTACACCTGGAAGGATAAAGCCTGGCTCAAAAAAAGAGCAAAAATAAATGCTTTGGATCAACCCATCTCGGTATATGAAATACATTTAGGCTCTTGGGAGCGCGATCCGGATAATCCAGATCGTGTTTTAACCTGCAGGGAAGTTGCCGGGAGGCTAGTGCCTTATGTAAAGGAAATGGGTTTTACGCACGTAGAACTGATGCCTGTAATGGAGTTTCCATATTTCCCGAGCTGGGGTTATCAGATTACAGGTTATTTTGGTGCAAGTTCGCGTTATGGTTCTCCGCAGGATTTAATGTATCTGATTGATGAGCTTCATAAAGCAGATATTGCAGTGATATTGGATTGGGTTCCTTCTCATTTCCCAGGCGATAGACATGGTTTATATGAGTTTGATGGAACACATCTGTATGAACATGCCGATATGCGGAAAGGCTTTCATCCAGACTGGAAATCATATATTTTCAATTATGACCGGAACGAAGTACGCTCTTTTCTGGTTAGTAATGCCTTGTTTTGGATTGACCAATACCATGCAGATGGCCTAAGGGTAGATGCCGTGGCATCGATGTTATATTTCAATTTCTCCAGAGAAGATGGAGACGCTGCGACAAACGAATATGGTGGAAGTGAAAACTTTGGGGCCATACAGTTTCTGCAGGATCTGAATGTTGCCGTTTATGGGAATTTTGAGGGCGTACAGACAATTGCCGAAGAAAGCAGCACTTATCCTGGCGTAACTCATCCGGTACATGCTGGCGGATTAGGTTTTGGTATGAAATGGATGATGGGCTGGATGAACGATACGTTAAAGTATTTCAAAGTAGAAACCCTTGGACGGAAACACCACCACCATCAGTTGAGTTTTAGCATGACTTATGCCTTTACCGAAAATTTTATGCTGCCTTTCTCTCATGATGAAGTGGTACACGGTAAGTCGCCAATGTTGTATAAAATGCCTGGAGATGACTGGCAGAAATTTGCGAATTTAAGGGCGCTTTATGGTTATATGTTCACCCATCCGGGAGCAAAACTGCTGTTTATGGGAAATGAGTTTGGCGAAACCAACGAATGGAACTTTACACAATCACTAGATTGGCATTTGCTTCAATATGCGCCGCACAAGGGCATGCAGGAAACGGTTAAGGCTTTAAACTTTCTGTACCGCAAAGAACCCGCATTGTATCATTTCAATTTTAGTTATGAAGGCTTCCAATGGCTCGATGCCGATAATGCAAACGAATCTGTCTTCACATTTATGCGCAAAGGGCCAAAAGCAAAAGATACTCTGGTTATTGCGATAAACTTAACGCCGGTGGTGCGTGAGAATTATAGAATTGGTGTTCCTTTTAAAACCAGGTGGACAGAAATTTTTAATACCGACGATATTGTATATTACGGAGGTGGTATTAATAATCGCGGGGATATTGTTCCTGAGCCGGAGGGTTATAATGGACAGGAATACTCGATCGTTGTCGATCTGCCGCCTTTGGCCGTGGTGATTTTTAAGACCAAGTAAAATATTATTGGCGGCTATATCACGCCAAAACTCGATTTTTTCTAAAATGCCTTAAAATAAGAAAAGCCTCCCATTGCTGGAAGGCTTTCTTAAACTCTGGAGTGGAAGCTTCCAGAGAGGGTGCAAAGATACAATAACTCTTTTCTCTTACAAGTATTATTTGCTAAAAAAAATATGGCGCTCTAGCCATCAATATTCCTACCGATTGGTATTTCAAGTTCTTTTCATTACCAGAAAAAAAATATCGGTTATTCTAAGTCGTTAGAATATTTCAACATTGACTATCCGCCTGGATGTCTGTAATTTTTTAGTTCTTTAGTTTTGTTGATAAATATCAATAAAATAGGCTTTTATAGTGCTTTGAGAGGGGTAATGAATGAAGTGAACGGATAATTTGCCTCTGCGCTGCCGTATTTTTGTATCAACGAGCAAACAAACAAACTATTTATTTTTCCCTTTACTTTAAGCAATTGAAAAGACGCTCTTGTCTATCTTTCTTGGTGCTTGTGCTTTTTCTTATGCCCACGTATTTGCGTGCGCAGGTTGTAGCACAGTGTGAAAATACAAAGCGTACTTACGCAGATTTTCAGGGATCAATCCAATATGGATTTAAGGTATTGGGCGGGTCTTTAATTATGGGTACCATTTCAGATGCAGCAAACGCTGTTAATGGACAGGTTAAAGATGCATCAACATTAGGCGTTGGACTTGGCCTGGCAGGGTTGGCATCTTCGACCCAATTCTTACAGTTTAGTGCTGCCGGTGGTTCACCCAGATCAATCCCTGCCAATACTCCCGTTACCATAAAAATCTCACTCCCTACCGAAGTCTTAAGCGTTCTAAGCGGTGTAGAGATAGGAACATTTACAGGTTTGCACACGGTAGGTGCTGTTTGGCCCCTAGGGGGCTTATTGGGTGCTGGTCATGATGCGGGATATACGGCAACGACTGTTCCGATTTATAACTCAACCAATATAGCTGGTGTAATTAGTGGTTCGGGAGAGATTGAGATTACACTCACACCCAATCAGATATATAACGGGATTTATGTAAAGGTATCGGGCAATTTACTATCGGTAGCGTTGTCTACAAAGCTGTTTCATGCCTATATTATGGAAACGACTACTGATAAGATTGATTGTGATGAAGTAATTGATGTTTTATCGGGAGTACAGCCTACTATTATTGGCGGGGTGTTAAATGCGACCGGAAAGGTAACTGATCCTTTCAATTCGATAGATAACGATGAAGATAGCTATGCGCTGATGGATGTTGGGGTCTCGGTGCTAAACAAAATATACCTTACGGCAATATTTAATAAACCTTCTCAGCCGAAAGATTCTGTGAGCATTATAATAGGGAAGCCGGGGGGTGGATTACTTAATCTGAATTTACTTACCGGATTTATCATTCAGCCTTATTTAAATGGGGTCAAAGCGGGCGATGCCTTCGATAATACGGGGACTTTTCTAAACCTTAGGCTTTTTCCAGGCTCAACAGATAAATATGTACTCACCTTTCCGATTACTGAGGTTTACGACCGTTTAGAAATTACTACCGGTGGATTGGCTGGTGTGCTGGGCTCACTTCAGATTTATGATATTAAAAGGAAATTGGCTAAGCCACGCACATTGATTGATCCTATCGCTGAAGATGCCAGGGCCATTTGCCAGGGAGAAACCACTACCTTTTCCGTTAACAATCCACAGGCTTGTACAGAATATAAATGGTATGATGCTGAAACAGGAGGTAATTTGTTGCATACCGGAGAAAATTATACTCCTCCATCCTCCCTACTTGCCGGAGATTATAGTTATTATGTACAAGGTAGCAGAACTTATTGCGTAACTGGAATTTCTGAAAGACTCCGTGTAAAATTAAAGGTTAATCCATTACCTCCGCTCGATGTTCCGGGTACAACAATCTGCAGTGGAACTACTGCTATCTTAACGGTCAGCAATTCCGATATCACCCAATATACCTACAATTGGTATACTGCTTCCAATGGAGTTACACCCTTTAATACAGGAGCGACCTATACAACACCTGCCCTTACTGCAAACACCACCTACTACGTAGAAGCCATTAATACATTAACAGGCTGTAAGAATATTGGGGGGCGTAAAGCAGTATTTGTAAATGTTAAACCTATTGCTGTTGTAAATCCGATTATTGGTGTAAATACCATGTGTGCAGGAACTACCACAACTTTAACCAATGATAATCCTTCTGGCATTTGGAGCAGTAGCAATGCAACTATTGCAACAATAGATCCCACAGGCAATGTCACGGCCGTTGCAGCTGGGAGTGTTGTAATTAGCTACACCGTTGCCGATGATGCTACCTATTGTGGAAAGAAAGTGGATTTTAATTTAACCGTAAATCCACAGCCAAATTTGACTTTAGGGCCAGATCCGGGAATTTGCGAAGGACTTACCACAACCAAAATTCCTTACGCTAATCCGGTTTTCAATCCCATTAGCTACAGCATCACCTGGATATCTGGACCAATTTCGAATGTTTTAAACCAAACCTTGCCAGCAAATGAAATTACGATCAATCTTCCATCAAATACACCAGTAGCGGTATATCAAGGAGTATTGATCATTAAAAATGCAAACGGCTGCGAAAGGGCTATTCCTTTTAGTTTTAGGGTAAAGCTTGTGCCACATAAACCTACAGTATCTATTAATTAAAAAAGAAAATAAATTATTCATCCCTAACAAATTAACATCATGATAAAAAAATCTACAAAACGAAATCTAAGAATCTTTGTATTCTTAATGTTCTTATTGCCACTGGGTGCCTTTGCGCAAACGCCAAATGTATACCTGTGCGGAACAGGTACAGTAAAATTGAATCCAACTTTCACCGGTTATACCCCTGTAAATGGCGATAAAATTGTATGGACCGTTGATGGAACTGCGCAAACTCCGGTTGTATTTGATGGAACAAATGCATTTTATCAGGTTCCTACAGGATTAGCTGTGGGAAACCATACTTATTCTGTTCAGGTTCAGCCAGCAGATGCGAATCTCTGTCCTAGTGATGCCTCTGATAATACCATTGTAGAAAAATTACCTACGCCTATTATCGCTGTTGCAGCTCCGGGAAGTGTTTATTGTACTGATCAAACGGCGACCACGGTAATTACGGCGAGTAAGGATGCTTCAATAACATTACCAACTGGTGTAACCATGACTTATGTTTGGTCTGCAACTCTCGGTGGTACCGCAGTGGCTGATATTACAACTTTAGGTGCAGCCTCTGCTTCTGGAGATACTTTTACACTTAAAGCAGGTGTCGCTCCGGGTGCATATGTTTTTACTGCTATTGGAAGTTATGCTACAGGTGGTGTTCAGATTGTACCAGCAACAACTTGTACTGCAACTGCATTTAAAGCAATCACAGTTACTGTTAAACCAGGTAAAGCAACTATCGCTGTAGCACCATAGGGTGTTATTGTTTATAAGGTTTAACCATCATGATGTTTAACAGGTTAGGGATAATTGTGTTCGGTGTGCTGCTGCTTTTTGCAGCAGCATGCTTTGCGCAATCGTCTAATCCGAACACGCTAAATCTTAAACCAGGTGTTACTGTTAAATTGAGGGCCAACGGTACAGGCGCTACATCTTATCAATGGTTCAGAAATGGTGAGGCCATTCTAGGTGCTACCGGGCAAGACTATGTAGTAAACACCGCCGGAAAGTATACTGTTATTACTTTTAGTTTGGGTGGCTGTAGCTCCGATCTGTCCGAAGAAATGGAAGTGGTAATGGAGACAGCCATATCAGCAGATGTTTCCATAGTTAAAAGATCTGAAAGCAGACAGGTAATCAATACTGAGGTATTTAAATACAATTTATTGGTACGCAATAACGGACTTGGTGAAGCTACCAACATTCAGGTAAAGGATGACCTTCCAGAAAATTTAACCTTCGTAAGTGTCGATCCAACCATTGTGGGTACCGCAAGTTATAATGATCAAACCAAGACAGTTTCCTGGGCAATACCATCGCTTGCCAATGGCAGTTTTGTTGAGCTGATCATTAATGTAAGAGCAATGAAACCTGGTAATGTTGTTAATAGTGCCAGAGTTACCATCAACGAAATAGATCCGGATCCATCAAACAATATATCGGTTGATACCAAAGAAATTACAGGACTTAAAATACCTAATGTGTTCACGCCAAATGGCGATGGAAAAAATGAAACCTTTTTTATTGAACGCTTAGACCGTTACAGCGAAAATCAGCTCACCATTATTAACCGGTGGGGAAGTACTGTTTATGAGAAAGATAGTTATTTAAACGACTGGACAGCTAACGGCTTATTAGATGGAACGTATTTCTATGTGCTTAAAGTAAAAACTGCAAGTGCTCAATGGCAGGAATTTAAAGGTTATGTTACCGTAATCAGGTAAGTGGATTTAAAATATGAGGGTGTGAAAATAAATTATACAGATGAAAAAGATTGTTGTAACGGCATTATTTAATTTAATCTGCCTTTGTCTGTTCGCTCAGCAGAATGCCCAGTTTGGACAATATATGTTTAATGGTTTATATATCAACCCGGCTTATGCAGGCTACAAAGAAGAGCTATATATGCAGGCTTTTGTTAGGGCCCAATGGACGGGTATTCAGGGCGCTCCCCAAACGCTTTCCATATCGGTAGATGAAGCGGTTAAGGAAGAAAGCTTAGGTTTGGGTTTATTGGTGTCGAAAGATAAAATTGGCGCACAGAATTCGTTAAACCTATCGGGGAATTTTGCTTACCGTATTAAACTAGACCGTACCGAAACCAATGTGCTTGCTTTTGGCGTTGGAGTGGGCGTAATGCAGATGGGGCTTAACGGAAGTTTGTTAGATCCAAATGAAACTGGCGACAACAAGATTCCTACAGGATATGAAAGTCGTATTGTACCCGATATTAGGGCTGGTATACATTATTCAAACGAAAAATTCTTTATCGGTTTCTCTGCCAATAACCTGCTTACACAATACCTTCCTGTTTTTAGGGATAATAATCTCTTAAGTATTACTTCTAAACCACATTTTTATTTAACGGCGGGAATGATATTTCCAGTGAACAATGATTTTATGTTCAAACCTACTTTTTTGATCAAAGATGATTTGAACGGCCCAACCTCATTGGATCTTAATGCCTTTTTAATGATCAAAGAAAAACTTTGGTTAGGTGCTGCGTATAGAACCTCCGTAAAATTTTATCCTAAGCCAGCATTACAAAGCGATTTAAGGGCAAGGAGTGCCATCGGGTTGATTACCGAGTTCTTTGTTCGCGAAAACCTCCGGATTGGTTATGGTTACGATTATAGTCTAAATAAATTGGGTAGCTATGATTATGGCTCACACGAAATATCTATTGGTTATTATCTGCAAACTGCAAAAAGCAGAAGACCAAAATGTTACTTTTAATAATCGGTATTTCTCTATGCGGGCTGCACGCATTTGCTTTTTTGTAAAAAAAAATGAACGAAATGAATGTTGTAAAAACGGGTTGCTTTATTTGTTGCATCTTTTTTTAAGATTGTCAGCCTCTCTGTTAGGCATGCCCTATTCATTATTTTATAAGATTAAACTCAGCATTTTTGACTGGATAAATCAATTTGTGCTTCAAAACATTAAGGAATTCTCATAAAAAAGCTATTTAGCATCATTATTGCCTTAATAATCTACTTTATTTTTATTTTTCGTTAAAAATGGCTATAATTAAGGGTCTAAAGTCTATCCCTATTTGTGTATGCTCGAATCCCGCAAGGTATTTTTAGTGAACGCTGTATTAAATTATTTCAGCAGTTTATGCCCTATAACCTCTGGATTTATCCAGGAAATAGAAAAAAATGTAGATACTCTTCTAATCAAGAAAAATAAATACATTTTATCTCCTATTGATAATAATGATTATGTTTTTTTTGTGGTATCAGGCTTGGTAAGGGGTTTCATTAAAGATGGTAATAAAGAGATTACCACGTGGATCAGTTTAGGAAACGAATTTGTTGGAGCGATTCAGCATCCTGATGAAAACTTTCAGCCCTCAATTGAATATTTGCAGGCATTGGAATATTCAGAATTGGTTGCCATCCCACACTTATTGATTGATAAGCTTTACGCTAGTTATCAGGAAACGAATGTTATTGGCAGAAAAATTTTAGCGCTCCAGTATCATGCCGCCTCAGAGCGTGCTATAATTGCTCGGATCCCTTCGGCAGAACGGCGTTATGAAAAATTCTTGGAACTAAACTCTTTCGATATATCTAGAGTGCCATTAAGGTGTATAGCCAGTTATCTGGGGATGCGTTTGGAAACACTTAGCCGCATTCGAAGTAAGTTGGTAAAGGAGTTGGTGTAGTTAAATAAAAAACTATTTCTCGGTTGATCATAATAGGTTAGATCGGTTTGTGTGGAAAGAATACTCATTTTAAACGCTATGTTTACATAACATTATACACTTTTTACATATTGATGTACAACCTTAAATAGCATATACTAAACATCATATTTCTGCTTAAATTTGGGTAAGTAAAAATTAAATCAACGGGACGATTTAGATTACACTCGTAAGCCTCTCTTTTAAGGGAGGCTTATTTTGTTTCAGCCTGTCGGTGCTTATGCAGCCAGTTAAGCTTTCATTCAATATTGTTAATGTTTCTGATTAGTAGTATATTTATATATGGAAGTAGTAGTTGGTCTATTAATTATGTTACTTGGCATTCCCTGGAAAAAGATAGGCAAGTGGCTGGAATTTGAAAAATAGTGGCATTTGGATATGAATGACACCCTCTGGAAAAGCATACAGCAATTTGATTTCGATCATCCACCAGGCGAATATAGCTTTTCAATCAGGTTAGCTAGTGAAAACCAATGGACAAAAGACTTTACCGAAAAAGCGTTATTAGAATATAAAAAATTTATGTATCTGGCCGCCATTTCTGATGTAATGGTTTCCCCTTCCGCCATTGTCGATACAGTTTGGCATCAGCATCTCATTTTTACACAATCTTATCAGGATTTTTGTGCACTGGTTGGCAAGCAGATCCAACATGTGCCCTCTACACACCAAAAAGAGCAGGCAGAGCAGTTTAGGCTAGCAAAAGAACGGACGAAGCGCATTTATGTTGAACATTTTGGAGCGCAGCCCAAAGCGATTTGGGAATATGATACCATGTTGGCCGGCCTGAAGCTCGAACCGGCAAAACTTAATACTGGCTTTTTTATCTTATACGGTGTACTGGTTTTCATCTTGCTTACCGTTCCTTTTTATTATTTGCTTAAACCTGTTTATATCCATATTGATAATCCTTATTTTATTTTGGGTTTTCTTGGGTTGGCACTTCCCGCCTATGTAATGCTCAGTTTATATACCAAAAACAGATTTAAACAGATTGCGCGTGATTTTGATCGGCAGTCGTTCGTTTACTACCTTAAACCATTTGAACTGATTTATCTCGAAAGACAGAAACTTGCCGAGGTAATAAATGGGGTCATAAGTGAACTTATCCATGCGGCTGTACTAAATGTAAATGCCCATCGCCGTATTTATATTTCAAAGGATGTAGATAACCTCTCCGGAGAGCAGCTCCAGGTTGTTTCGGTGTTAAAAGATAGAGGCGAAATCTTTTATCCTGAACTGCTAGGGCAATTGCAGGCAAAGGCGATTTTCAGAAATACTGCCAAAAGTATGGATATATTTAAATGGCATTTCAGCCAATCGCAGCAATTTGCTAAACTTTTCTATTTGAATTTTACAGTTTTTGCAACACTTATCATGTTTCCGCTCATTCGCTTAACAACAGGTATTATGAGGGATAGACCCATTTTTGAAATCGCACTTCTGACAGGATTTTTGTTGATTTTTATGATTAAACACCTTTATGTACTCAATCAGCAGTTTTGTATCCGTACTATCCCTGATTTGTATAAGTCGGCAATTTTGCCTGCAATAAAAGATGAACAGGATTGGCGATGGAGTTACTTTTTATATGGATCGGCTGTGTTAACTGCAACCCTTGTTCCATTGGTAAGTTACGAAAGGGGTAGAGGGGGAGATGGAGGCGGGGCCAGTTCTTGTGGTTCATCCTGCGGAAGTTCTTGTGGTAGCTGTGGTGGTTGTGGAGGCGACTAATATTTTTTGTGCTTTAAATTAAATCTTCATCAAATCTTAATCTTTCTGCCGTAATATTGTGGGCATAAGGGGTGAGAGCCTTATATCAACTTCTAGTTGAGAGCGTTAATTTAGATAGAGGATGTAGCCAGTGGCTACATCCTTTTTTTTATCCTCGCATGGGATATGGATGGACTAAATGTTAACTAGACGGTCGTAAGATTTGTCTCTTCAAGTTCCTTCAATAATGCTGATACCTCGTTCCAGTGATTTATCCTTTGGTGATGATCTTTTTCTACATTGTGAAATGCTGTAAACATTAAGGCCTTTCCCTTACAGAAATCAAGGTTTTTACAGTGGTCATCAATTAAATAATCGGTATCTATTATACTCTTATCGCCACAAAAGATGATATTCTTCCAGCTGATAAAAGGGAAGTGCTCTGCAAGCCACTCGCGTTTTTCGAAAAGCGATAAGGGGAATTCCATGGCGGCTGAAACGATATAGATCTCATAATCTTCCATTAGTTTTTTTACGGCTTCAACAGCACCTTCCATAACCGGCAGGTTCCTGAAAAAGCCTGTTCTATTGCAGATCTTCATTACCATTGCCCTATCCGGAAAAAGTTCTTCTTCAGATTTGCCTTTTATATCATTGCGGGTAAGCGAAATGCCTGTTTCTGCCTGGTAGGTCTGAAGTATATGGTCTTCTATATCGGCAAGAACGCCATCCATATCAATGCCTATTGTTTTTCTCATGATTTGCTATATTTTGCAACAAAAATATTTAATATTGCAATATGTTGCAAGTTATAATCTTGATAAATTTATATATTTGCAATATATTGCATTGTTATGGTAAAAGAAGAGCGTTTACGGATCATTATTAATACCCTGGAAAAAGATACTAAGGTACGGTTGAACGAATTGAGTACACTGTTAAATGTGTCAGAAGATACTGTACGCCGTGATATTAAGGAGCTCGATATGCAAGGGCTGCTCAGAGCGGTTAGGGGTGGCGCAATTTCCCATTCGCCCATTCCACAGCATTACCGGGATAGGGAAAAGTACAATCAGCAGCACAAGCAGGTTATTGCAAACAAAGCCTTGGGGTTTTTGAAAGATGGTCAGGTGGTATTTTTCGATGGCGGTACCTCGGTAGTGGCGCTGGCTGCGGCATTGCCTAAAGATTTAAAAATCACCATTATTACCAATAGTTTTCCTGTTGCCAATATTTTGGAAGACCATCCCAATGCCGAAGTGATATTTGCCGGCGGAAGATTGCATAAAACGGCATTTACCACCATGGGGCAAGAAACTATTGATACCTTTAGAAAGATCAGGGCTGATGTTTGTATGCTTGGTATCTGTAGTTTGCACTATAGTATGGGGATTACCTCCATAATATATGAAGATGCCCAGCTGAACAATATCATGATTAACCAGGCGCAGAAAATCATTGCGCTATCCGCGCTTGAAAAAATAAATACCGTGGAGCCTTATTATGTTTGTCCGGTTACCGATGTAGATGTAATTATCACTGAAACAGGTCCTGATAATGCGATCCTGGAGCCTTACAAACAATTGGGCATTGAAGTGCTTTAGTGATTTTTTTATATCTTCATGAGATGAAAAGCGCGTCTCTATTTGTTTTATGTCTTATGGTTTTTTGCTCTCTTAGAAGTTATGCCCAGTCGAAAAAAGTACCCACAAAGCCGATTGCTTTCGAAAATAGGTTGCCAGTTTATAAAGATGGAAAAATGTCCTTGCTCTACAAAGATTTGGATGAAGCGGTAATGCCTATTGTAGACAGATATGTAACTGAGCATAAGAATCAAAGTCCACCATCAAAATTAAGAATAAGTCTGTTTATAGATGAAAAAGGTAAAGTTTACGATGTTGGCTTTCCATTGCTCAATCTTCCTAACGCTGAAAGAGAACAAGTTAAGGCCAGGTTATTAACAATGGAAGGATGGAAAGCCCCAGTTATTAAGGGTAAGCCGATCAAAAGTGTTTGGGTGTACAATGTCAATTGCCTTTTGTGGCAATGATGGTCTTTATATCTTAAAAGATAGTTTTAGAGATGTGTCTTACCGAAAACGATTTATCAATGGATTTTTTATATACTGCAAGAGGGACTTACGATAAAGATTATGATGGGGATGGGATGTCTTGGGGTAGCTATATCGAATGGGCCAGGTTGCCACATTTAACAGAGCTTGTTTCGCTGGACGGTATGTTAAATGATGTTTTAGTTGAGCCAGATTATAATAATGAATTGGATTGGGATTTTATCCATGTTGTAGAATTTTATCAGACTAACTTTTTTACAACAGTAGATTACGTTTTCAGACGAATGGCTCCTAGAAATAAATTTAATCTCTTGACTGTTGTTGTAGAACCAGATCGGGCATGTAGCGATATCTTGGTTGATGGATATGAATTTGTAGGTTATGAACTGTTGGATCAGGAATTTGATATTAGTGCTTTAACCAATTGCGGCGGTTTTGATGAATCATTTCTACCGTCAGATTTAAATGATAAAGGGCTTATTAGCGACTTTAAAAAAGCATATGAAATAAAGAAGCTTCTATTGGAAAATAATCCTGAAGAACACCATGCTGATACCAACGTGATTGCTGTTTGGCGACACAAAACAATTGGGAGATAAACCGAATAAATGAAAATACAGATTATAAGTGATTTACACCAGGAATTTGGTGTTTCTGAATTATCTTTCGGAAATGCTGATCTGGTCATTCTGGCGGGCGACATCAATTTAGGTGTAAAAGGAATTGAATGGATTAGAGAAAATATTCCAGACAAACCTGTAATTTATGTTTTAGGCAACCACGAATATTATAAAGGAACATATCCCAACACGCTCAATAAAATAATAGAAGCGTCAAAAGGTTCTAATGTTAGCGTGCTAGAGAATGATAGTATTGGACTTGAAGGGATTAAATTTCATGGGGCTACTTTATGGACAGATTTTTCGCTATTCGGAAATCCTGTAGAATATGGTATAATTTGTCAGGGCAAAATGAATGATTACCGGATGATTAGAAGGGATCCTTCATATTCAAAATTAAGGACAATCGACACCTATAAAATTCATCAGATTTCTAAAAAATGGTTGCAGAAAAGCCTTGAAGAATCAAAGGCATATAAAAACGTTGTAATTACCCATTATGCGCCAAGCATCAGGTCTGTACCACAGGGATATAAAAACGATCCTGTTGCTTCAGCCTATGCGTCAGATCTTGAAGATGTCATCATCAAATACAAACCTGCTTACTGGATTCACGGTCATATCCATACCCCGGTAAGGTATAATCTTGGTGAAACTGAGATTATTTGTAATCCCCATGGATACATTAGTGAAAAATATAATGGTTATGATAAAGAATTGATAATAGAAGTATAGGACTGCAATTAGGACATGTGCGTATTAGAATAATAAATATTATGGATTGTTTAATTAACAGAATTGAAGGACTATTAGATAAAAGTGATTATGAAGGCCATTGGGATTTTATAAATTAATTTATTGACGGTTATTGGTTAGATGAAAAAATCGATGAGCTATATCCTAACAATATGTACAAAGGGCTCATTCCGACACTTGTATATTGGATGGAGATCGAAACAGAAAAAGCTGTGGTCTGGAAACGGATACTGCCAGAAGAAAACCAAACAACCATCTGTCCAGTTTTAATGTGTCCTGATGATAATGATTTTTCCTGTACTTTAATTGTCGCAGAGATTAGAAATTGTGGTAACCTCGTACAATGGAAGAGAGTAGGCTTAGATCAAACAAAGGAATGGGAACCTGAAAAGATTGGTACTAGTGTTGAATGGTTTGATAAAATAGAAGAACTAAACTTCGATAAAAAAGACTACTTATTAATGTTGACAAATTTTAAAGATAGATTGGCGTTTGATGAAGTAAGAATTAATGAATGGTTAAAAAATAAATCTTAATTCAATTTCCCCTTAAATAAGAAAAGAGACAATCTATCCAGACTTGTCTCTTTTTTCTAACCAAATATAAACCTGTTATGAGCCAGGCTTTGTCTTTAATCTTCTATCTAAACCGGGGTTTTTCAAGAAAATGATTTATCTTTTTTTGTGGTGATAAACATCGTTCCGTTTATTACTCTACAAATATAGTAAAAAATTTGATAGTGTAAAAAATACACTAAGAAAATTTTAAGTATTTTTTTTGTCATTTTTTATTTACCGACCCTTTTGTAGGAGATTTTGATGTTTAAAACGACTGTGTTGCAAATATAGCAGAAAAATATGTTAAGTAATTGTTAAATATTGTCAATTTATGGTACGATTTAGGCAAACGTTTGTTTAATTCCTGATTAAAAGTGGTTATTTTGAAATTTATTGGTGATTTTTTAGTTTTTGTGAGTGATTAAGTGAATTTTTGATGTAAAAATTGAATAAAATAAATTTTCGATATAGTTTTGAAATGGAATTTCATAGGTGAAAATTGTGTTTAAAATAAAAAGGCAACATTAAATGAATAATGTTGCCTTTTATATAGCTTTTAAAAGTGCTTAAAGCACTTTTTTTGTTACAAACTTGCGTAATACTCTACAAATTTAGCTAGTGCAGAAGAATATCCCCACTCGTTATCATACCAAGATACCACTTTAACGAAATTATCGTTCAGAGAGATACCTGCTTTTGCATCAAAAATAGACGCGTGGTCATCACCAATAAAGTCAGAAGACACAACTTCGTCTTCAGTATAAGCCAACACACCTTTTAGTTCGCCTTCAGAAGCTGCTTTCATAGCTGCTTTGATTTGCTCATAAGTAGCTGGTTTTTCTAAACGTGCAGTTAAATCCACAACAGAAACGTCAGCAACAGGAACACGGAAAGACATACCGGTTAATTTACCTTTTAATTCAGGTAAAACCATACCTACTGCTTTAGCAGCTCCGGTAGAAGAAGGGATGATGTTAGAGAAACCACCACGGCCACCTCTCCAATCTTTAGCAGAAGGACCATCAACTGTTTTTTGAGTTGCAGTTACAGCATGGATTGTGCTCATTAAACCTTCAACAATACCGAAGTTATCGTTTAAAACTTTAGCAATTGGTGCTAAACAGTTTGTAGTACAAGATGCATTAGAAACAATGGTTTGATCTGCAGTTAATTTATGGTGGTTTACGCCCATTACATAAGTAGGGATATCGCCATCTTTAGCAGGAGCAGAGAAAACTACTTTTTTAGCACCTGCAGCGATGTGTTTCTCAGCATCAGCACGGGTTAAGAATAAACCTGTAGATTCGATTACTACCTCAACACCTACAGCATCCCATTTTAAATCAGCTGGATTTCTTTCTGCAGTTACGCGGATAGTTTTACCATTAACCACTAAATTACCATTAACAACTTCAATAGTGCCATCAAATTTGCCATGTGTAGTATCATATTTTAACATGTATGCCATATAATCTGGCTCGATCAAATCGTTAATCGCTACAATATCTAATCCTCTTTTTAATGCGGCTCTGAAAACCAGTCGGCCAATACGGCCAAAGCCGTTTATTCCAATTTTGCTCATTGTTCTGTTAATTAATGTAATGTTTTAATAAATTTTGTATTGGTTCTTTAATAATGCTTTTAATTTTTATGTCATATCTGCCCGCCACCAACCTTAACCGGTCTTCGAGCTCAGCGCCTACTTTACCTACAATATGTATCTCCCGGTCGTTATATTTTTCTGCCATCGGCAAAACATAAGTTTCGATATATTTTTCAAATCCTCCATCAATCAGCTTACGGATATATTCGTGTCTACTGTTTTGGGTAAAAAAATCGAAAAATGAGGTTAAAAATATATTCGCCTGTGGCTTATTGTAGATACGTTCTAATATTTGAGGGCGGTCTAGATTGTAGGTTAATGTGAATTTGGTTTCAATGTCTTTAGGCATTTTGAGGCTCAAGAATTCCCTCAGGAGTATTTTTCCAAAGTAATTTGAAGAACCTTCGTCGCCTAAGATATAACCTAATCCAAAGTTATTATTTACTGGCTTTTTTCCATCAAAGTAAGCGCAATGTGCGCCACTGCCCAGCATGCCAACAATGCCGGGCCGGTCATAACAGGCGGCTTTGGCGGCACCGAATAAATCATTCTCTACAACAATTTTGCTGTATTTGAAAAATGATGCAAGCGTTTTGGCCAATTCCTCTTTTCTGTCTGCTGATGATGCTCCGGCCGCAAAGAAATAAATTTTCTTTATGTTTTCTGCATTGTTAACCAAAGCAACTTTTTTGTTTAAGATCTGCAAGATCGTTTTTGGATCAACAAAGCAGGGGTTTAATCCAGTAGTATTGCAATGTGCCACTACCTGTCCATTTTGTGTTATTTTCCAAAATGCCGTTTTCGATCCGCTATAAACAACTGCTACCATATTATATTGAAAGTACCTCTGTCATTTCCATTAAATCGGGCTCGAGTTTAAAAGAATGAGCGGTTAACGCCTCTCTTATGCTGGTTAATTTTATTTCGTTTCCTTTTAAGCCTACCATTTGCTCCGTTTGGCCTGCAATTAACGCATTTACTGCGGCAAAACCTAAACGACTGCCCAAAATTCTGTCGAAACTGCTTGGGCTACCGCCACGTTGAAGGTGGCCAAGTATGGTTACTTTGGTATCGTAATGATCAAAAGTTTCTTTTACCTTTTTAGCAATATCGTAAGCCCCGCCTTGTTTATGGCCCTCGGCTACGATAACAATACTCGATGATTTTTTTGTTGCTGCGCCTAAAGCCAGTTTATTAATCAATTCGTTAACGCTGGTTTCCTTTTCAGGTAACAAAACAGCTTCAGCACCACTGGCAATCGAACTTCTTAGTGCAATACATCCCGAATCGCGACCCATTACTTCTATAAAGAATAAACGGTCGTGGGCATCGGCAGTATCCCTGATTTTATCGATCGCTTCGATTACAGTGTTAATGGCAGTATCGTAACCTAAAGTAAAATCAGATCCAACTAAGTCGTTATCAATTGTACCCGGTATACCGATTACCTTAACTCCAAACGTTTCTGAAAAACGTTTAGCGCCAGTGAATGTTCCATCGCCACCGATTACCACTAATCCATCAATATCGTTTTTCTTTAAATTATTGTAGGCAATCTGCTGACCTTCGTCTGTTTTAAACTCTAAACAGCGTGCAGTTTTTAATATGGTACCACCCAAGTGTAAAATATTACTTACAGAACGGGCGTCCATTGGTTTTATGTTGTCGGTAATTAAACCCTGGTACCCTTGCATTACACCAAACATGTTAATGCCATGGTAAATTCCGGTACGTACAACAGCTCTGATTGCAGCATTCATTCCCGGGGCATCGCCTCCAGAAGTTAATACAGCTATATTTTTTATATTTGGCTCCATCTTTATAACACGAATATAGTGTGTATTTTTTACACTAAGTAATTTATTTTATTTTTTTTACTTAATATTGAAAGTCATACCTTTATCTGCTTAAAATAACTAAATTTTACTTTGGAACAAATTTTACCTCAT